>JABLTO010146559.1_pt1 | contig 10599 bp, 7 predicted proteins | sample 7160091 | NCBI WGS metagenome assembly JABLTO01 (sample SAMN14651225, study PRJNA627086) | human gut metagenome | isolation source: feces | host: Homo sapiens
ACAGGCGTCAGGCCGTCGGTTTTGTACGCCATCTCAAAGGTCCGCCGCGCGTCCTTATCCTTCAGGATCAGGTTTTCCTTGAGCCCCGTGGGCAGCAGGTACACCTGCAAATCCACACCTGAGTACAGTTCCTGGTACCACGCCTCCTGGCTCACTTTGGGCACGGCCATCTTCTGTTCCCGTTCGCTCAGGCCCTCCGGCAGCGTGTTCTCCACTATCTCGATCCGGCTCTTGTTGGCGTCCTCATACCCCCAGGACAGCTCCCGCCCATCCTTCGTCAGGGTGAACATCTTGTTCTGCTTCGCCATTTTCGCCAGCCGCGCCGGTAGGTCGCTTTGCTTATTGGCATACTCCGTCAAATCGTCTGCGGTCAGCTGCTCCGTCAACGCCATAGCGTTAGCCTGTTGGATGGAAGGTTCTTCCGCCAATGCCTCTGCCGCTTCCTCCGGCGTCATCGTCTCTTCCGTCAGGCTGTTGTCGTACTCCACCCAGGCGCCATCCTCCGTCTGGTAATGGACCGGCATGGGATACTGGGCCGCCAGCATCAGCCCGCCCTCCAGACGGAAATGCTTCACGCTCCGCTCCCGCAGCTCCGTTTCCTCCCACTGGATGGCCGTCTCACCCACAATGTCCTGCTGCTCTTCCGTGACCGGATCCATCGGTGCTTCCGGTACTTTCTCCTGCGCACCCGCGGCCCCCGCAGGCAGACACTGAACCGTAATCGCCAACGCACACAGGGTGACGATCAGCCGCTTTCCTATTCCTTTCATTGCCTCTCCTCATTTCTTTGTGTTATATTGCCACTATAAGAGAGATAATATCACGTATTTCTTTATTTTACAATACAGTTTTCTATTTTTCCCTTTTTTGTGCCTGTGGTATACGCCTGTTCTCGGGAGGACAACCACCGACGCGTTTTTTCCTAAAAATACCGGTGCCCCTTGCAATTTTCGCCGCTTGCCACTATCATAGAGGAAAAGAATCGATGCGGCGGAGGCATTTTTTCGGACAGATGAGCCAAACCGGATAGTGCCCTGTTAGTCAGGTCCTATTCCTGCTCTCCTAAACGTTTCGGGCTGCACTGTACCACCGCATCCCTACCAATCAAAGGAAAGGCGTGACACAGCATGGGAAATCGTATGTCCGATATTGAGATCGCGCAAAGCGTAACTCCCAAGCCAATTGAAGAAATCGCCGCCGGTCTGGATCTCAGCGGCGACGATTTGGAGCTTTATGGGAAATATAAGGCCAAGATTTCCCTGCCCGCTGTACGGCGGATGGCGGGGCGGCCGGACGGCAAGCTGATTCTGGTCACTGCCATTACCCCCACCCCGGCAGGGGAGGGAAAGACCACCACGACGGTGGGGCTGGGCGATGCGCTGCGCCGTCTGGGCAAAAAAACGGTACTGGCCCTGCGGGAACCCTCTCTGGGCCCTGTCTTTGGGATCAAAGGCGGCGCCGCCGGCGGCGGATGGGCTCAGGTCATCCCCATGGAGGATATCAATCTTCATTTCACCGGCGACATGCACGCCATTGGGGCGGCCAATAATCTGCTGGCCGCCATGCTGGACAACCATATTCAGCAGGGTAACGCCCTGGACATCGACCCCCGGCGGATTACCTGGAAGCGCTGTGTAGACATGAACGATCGCCAGCTGCGCCAGGTGGTGGACGGCCTGGGAGGACGGATGAACGGCATGCCGCGGGAGGACGGCTTTGACATCACAGTGGCCTCGGAGATCATGGCCATCCTGTGTCTGGCAGACGGTTTGACCGATCTTAAAGAACGGCTCGCCTCCATTGTGGTGGGGTACAGCCGGTCGGGCGATCCGGTGACGGCGGGACAGCTCAAGGCTCAGGGGGCCATGGCTGCCCTGCTGAAAGACGCCATCAAGCCCAATCTGGTACAGACGCTGGAGCATACCCCCGCCCTCATCCACGGCGGGCCTTTTGCCAATATTGCCCACGGCTGCAACAGCGTCATGGCCACCCGACTGGCACTCAAGCTGGGGGATTATGTGGTGACGGAGGCGGGCTTTGGCGCGGATCTGGGTGCGGAAAAGTTCCTGGACATCAAGTGCCGGAAGGCGGGTCTCGCCCCCGATGCCGTGGTGATCGTGGCCACGGTCCGGGCCCTTAAGCATCACGGCGGCGCGGAAAAGAGCCGTCTGGGGGAGGAAAATCCGGAAGCTCTGGAAAAGGGGCTGCCCAATCTGCTGGGGCACATTGAAAATATTACCCAGCGCTTCGGCTTGCCGGCGGTGGTGGCCATCAACCGCTTCCCGGACGACACACCGGCCGAACTGGAGCTGGTCCGCGAAAAGTGCGCGGCTGCCGGCGCCAACGTCGCTTTGTCGGAAGTATGGGGCAAGGGCGGCGAAGGTGGACTGGAACTGGCCCGCCAGGTGTTGAAGCTCACGGAACAGCCTGCGGACTTCCGGTTTATTTACCCCGACGATATGTCCTTAAAGGATAAAATAAACAGCGTTGTACAAAACGTATATGGTGGAGAAGGCACGGATTATCTCCCTGCTGCCTCTAAGGAACTGGACCGTTTGGAACAGCTGGGCTATGGGCGTCTGCCTGTCTGCCTGGCCAAAACCCAATATTCCTTTTCGGACAATCCCGCCTTGCTGGGACGTCCTCATGGATTCCGCGTAACGGTGAAGAGCGTACGGCTGGCGGCCGGCGCCGGCTTCGTGGTCGCCCTGACAGGGGACATTATGACCATGCCCGGATTGCCCAAAATTCCAGCGGCAGAGTCCATTGATGTGGATGAAAATGGAAAAATAAGCGGTCTATTTTAACTGATTTGTATTATATTTATGAATATATACTATTCGTATACATCGGATTGGCCGAAACCCGCGGTTGATCGAGCCGTTACCCAGCTGCCCCCGCTCCGCCGTGAAAAAGCAGAGCGCTACCGCCGTTTTGAAGACCGGCGGGAAAGTACGGCCGCTGTTTTGCTGACCCTTCACGCCCTGGAAGCCTCCGTCACCTGTTCCGATGAACCGATGTGGAGGGAAGAACCGCTTTCGGAACTCATCGGGCAAAAGGACTGGCCCCGGCTGGCGGCCGCCTTGGACTGGTCGCCGGCGCCGGAAGGCAAACCGTTTCCCAACGGCCTTGTCCTCTCTCGGGGCAGAGAGACGCTTCGGCGGCATCTGAGCCTTTCCCATACTGCCGGGGCGGTGGCGGCCGCTGTATCCGAAGGGCCGGTGGGAGTGGACATCCAAAAGGAAAATCCCTTGCATCCCGGTTTTTTCGAGGGAATCCTGCGCCGTTTCGCCCCACAAGAACGGGACTGGCTATCGAGTCTACCCCCGGAGAAGCAGGACCCTTCCTTCTATGCCTACTGGGCGATGAAGGAGAGCATCATGAAGCTCTGCGGCCGGGGTTTGGCCCTTTCCCTGTCCGCTTGCGCGCTGCTGCCAACCGGGAGCCCTGGGCAATACCGGTCTGAGCTGGAGGGGCGTCCCCTGCTGGCCTATGTCCGTCACCTGCCCGGCCGGGAAACGGGGCCAGGCTATGTCCTGGCGGCGGCCGAATACAAAACCCGCTGAAAAAATCACCGTCTCCGATACGAAAAAGCAGCGCACCGCCGGGCGGTGCGCTGCTTTTTCGTATGGCTTTCCCAACTACCAGTGGAACCTACTGGAAGGAGATGACCCGAACCTGGTCTCCTTCCCCTGAACAGGTCATGGAAACCGTGTCCCCTGCTTTGAGGAAGGGCAGATTGCTGGAAATCGCAATTTCAGCCACATAAACGGTATCCGCCCCTTCCAGACGGAAATAATACCGGGTGTTGCCGTCCAGCACAGCCGAATGGATCTCCGAAATCACACCGGTGACGGTTTCCGATTCGCCGGTGGAAACGTCGGCTTCATCCTGAAGGATGTCAATATAATTGGCACGGGCTTCCTCCACCGTGTTACCGGTACCCACCACCTGATAGCGCTCCACATCCACGAAGGCAAACATTTTAACCAAGCCAGCGCTGTCCTTCAGGGACATAAAATAGGTAGGCCGGTCGGCCACATTGAGCAGGATGGGGAAGGTGGCGTCATATCCCAAATGCTGGACCTGCCCCTCCGCCGACCTCATGGCGGAATTCTCCTCCGCGCCCGGCACGGCATAAAACTTGGTTTCTTTGGTTCGCATATTCACCAGCACAAATCCCACATTGGACTGATCCCCTGTAACGGAGGTCATTCCAGTGTACAGGCACACGTCGTCGTTCACGGCAATATAATTGTAGCCGTCCGTGGTACGTAGGACGCCCCTCTGGCCAAAATGTGCGTTCCAGAACCCGGACTGGTATTTTCCGTTCCAGTCCAGCTGCTGCATGACCATGGCGTCGGAATACACCCGATCCACCCAGGTGGGAATATCGGCCACGGCATAATACTGATGCTCGCCGGTAACGGCGTTAACCAGCACGGCACCCTCCACATCCTCGCCGCCCCACAGGCCGACGCGGTACTGGATGGTGGGGGTGATCCAATAAGGCGTCCCTTCCTCATCAATTTCAAAGGACGGATCTCCGAATACTTTGGTGGGATAGCGAAAACGCAGGTATCTAGGCAGATTGCGCAGCAGATGCTCCCCCGGAGCATACTTCATCCCCTGATCCAGCCGGGTCAGGGTGGTCTCCTGGGTCACCATATCCACCTGCAAGTAAGCGGGGACGCCGTTGCCGCTGTTGGCAAACCATTTGAACAGATCGCCGTAGATCAACGGCGTTACCCGCACAGGCTTGCCGTGATAATTGATCTGAGTATAATACGGCTCGATCTCGAACTGAGAGACCAAATCGCTCATCTCTCCCAGCTTGCGGCTGCCCAGCTTGGTAGCGGAATCCCGGTCAACCACCGGGATTTGATCCATGGTCAGCTCCGCTACGTCGTCGGTAAAATTCCCCTCTTCCTTAACAATCAGATCCTTATACGCACCAGCATGGAAGATCTCGGCCCCGATAAGGCTGCCAATCACCCCTACGGCAATCACGCCGCCGAGTCCGATAACCAATACCCGGACAGCACCGCTAAAAAACTTGGGCCCCTCCTTCGACACCGTGATCCGGGGTCCGTGATTGGTCATCACCACCTCCGGCGCAGTTCCCTTTCCGGTCAGAATACGGCCCAGAACCACAGCGACCAGGGCCACAGCCATTACCTCAAAAAGGAAGGACCAGAAATCCGGGCTTCTCAGGTTGAGCGGCGGAAGCTGGAACCAATACAGCCCTCCCACCACCAACACGGCCGCAACGGCCAGCAGCACGCGACGCACAGTTGGGTTCTTCATGTTTTTCCTTGCCTTTCTGTCCGGTTAAAGCCGGACGACACGATCCTCCTCCGGCACAGTATCTGCCGCAGGAAGGCCACTGCCATGTGATACAGGGGCATTCTATCATATTCCATAAGGGGTTGCAACCGCCATAACGCCGCGGTAACTGTCAAATAAAAAGGGCTTCCGTCGGGAAGGTGTGACAGGTTTGTCATTTTTAGGGGAGCACCTTGACATGCCGCTGTTTTCTTGTAAACTATAGAAAGAACACGGTCCGGTATGGCGGCATCGCCCTTTTGCCACCTTCGGTTTGTGATCAATTATATGACTGGTGGGATGTGCGGACATGGTCTTTTCCAGCTTGCTTTTCCTTTACGCTTTCCTTCCCTTGAACCTGCTCTTTTATGTGCTGGCCCGAGGGATCCGGATGAAAAACGCGGTAATGCTCCTTTTTTCCCTGGTGTTTTATGCCTGGGGGGAACCCAAATATGTTCTCCTTCTCATCGGTATGACGCTGGCGGACTGGGTGTTCGCCCTGATCATGGACAAGGCCCGTTCGTCAGCGGGGCGTCGCGCCGCTTTGATCGGCGCCTGTGTTGTGAACCTAGGACTGCTGGGGGTATTCAAATACGGCACCTTCGCCATGGAAAATCTCCATTCCCTCACCGGCTTCCCTTCCGTCATTCCGGAGATTGCGCTGCCCATCGGCATCTCCTTTTACACCTTCCAGCTGCTGTCCTATGTGGTGGATGTGTACCGGCGGGAGGTGCCCGCACAAAGGGACTTCGCCAAGCTGCTGACGTATGTTAGCCTGTTCCACCAGTGCATTGCCGGCCCCATTGTCCGGTATCAGGACGTGGCGGAGGAAATCCTGTACCGCAAGGTCAGCCTGACGGAAATCAGCCGGGGAATCGGCCGGTTCACTACCGGTTTGGGAAAAAAGGCCTTGCTGGCCAACACCTGCGGTTCGCTGGCCGACAGCCTTCTTCTCACCGACGCCGTCGCCTCCAATGCCGCCCTGTTGACAGATAATGTCGCCACTCTGGCTGCCCGGCCCGCCCTGGGGCTGTGGATCGGCGTGCTGTGTTACATGTTGCAGATCTATCTGGACTTCTCCGCCTATTCGGATATGGCCATCGGTATGGGATTGATGATCGGATTCCACTACAAGGAAAACTTCGACTATCCTTACGTCTCCCGTTCAGTGACGGAATTCTGGCGACGCTGGCATATCTCGCTGAGCTCCTTTTTCCGGGATTATGTGTACATTCCCCTGGGTGGCAACCGGAAAGGGACAGCCCGCACCATTTTCAATCTGCTGGTGGTCTGGTTCCTTACCGGGCTGTGGCACGGCGCCAGCTGGAATTTTGTCCTATGGGGACTGTACTTCTTTGTATTCCTTGTAGTCGAAAAGCTGTTCCTGCGCCGTGTGCTGGAAAAGCTGCCGTCATTTTTCACACACCTGTACCTGCTGATTGTGGTATTCTTCGGCTGGATCCTGTTCCGTTTCCGCCAACTGCCTCTGGTAGGAACGGTGGCAGCGGGGCTGTTTGGGCTCAACGGAAACGCCTTCACCAATTATGAAATCAACACCCTGCTGTTCAGCCACATATTCTTCCTGGTTGTGGCACTGCTGGCAGTGACCCCGATTGTGAAGTACGCCGGACGGTTCCTGGAAAACGCCTCCAAAACCCACCCCGTCCTCGCCGGCGTCAACGCGGTAGTACGGGTGGCGGCACCTCCGCTGTTGATGCTACTGTCCACCATGGCCCTGGTGGGCAATAGCTACAATCCCTTCCTCTATTTCCAGTTTTAGAAAGGTGGTGACGCCGTATGAAATCCCAATCGTCCAAGCTCCGGCTTTCCCCCCGTTTAAAGAAAAAATCCTATGCCGGACGGTACCGCTTTGTCCAGGTAGCTGTTTTTTTCCTCGCCCTGTACGTCGGCAGTATCTTATCTTTTATCCTTCCCCTGCGTCCCACCTATTCCAATACGGAAAAGCGGCAGCTCACCACTTTCCCGGCCTTCAGCTGGGATTCCCTTTTGGAAGGCAGTTATTTTGACAACATCAGCCTCTGGTTCTCGGATACCTTTCCCTTCCGGGAAGCGCTGCTCAGCGGCAACAGCTATCTGCAGAGCCTTTACGGCGTGGGAACGGAAATCCACGGTGACGTAAACACAGGGGACGAAATTCCTGCTGTTCCCACCAAGCCCACCTTTGACGATCCCGTTGAGCCTCCTGCCGGTACTACTACCGCCCCCTCGGAGGGAGGAACAGATACCACCGGTACGACGGAAGACACCGATTCCTCAACCAGCGGCTCCACCACCCTTCCTTCTCAGGCGGATGTGTCGGGGGATGTCACCCAAACTCTGGGAGCGGTGCTGGTGGTGGGAGATTCCGGCTACGAGTATTACAACTTTGTCCGTTCGGTCGCGGACCAATACGCCACCCTGGTCAGTCGGGCCGGTGCCCGGCTCAACGGCATCAGTACCGTATATGACATGGTGGTGCCCACCAGCATGGACATCACTCTGCAGGACAGTGTCCGCGCCGGCATCAGCACCTCGGATCAGAAGAGCGCTATCGATTACCTGTACGGTTCCATGGCCGGTGTCCAAACGGTCAACATTTACGACGCACTCAAATCCCACCGGGATGAGTATCTGTACTTTCGCACTGACCATCATTGGACCGCCCTGGGCGCCTATTACGGCTATGAGCAGTTCGCCAAGGCCAAAGGCGTTCAGCCGGTACCGCTGAGCCAGTATTCCACTCAGGAATTCCCCAATTTCCTGGGCGCGTTCTACAGCGATACGGGGAAAAGCCCCGCATTGGCCCAGAATCCCGACACCGTTACCGCCTATATTCCCTTTAACAACGCCTCCATGACCTTTACGGACCGCAGCGGGACGGAGACCTCCTGGCCCATTATCGCCGATGTCTCCGGCTGGGCTTCTTCCTCAAAATACAATACCTTCATCGGCGGGGACAACCCCTATACCCACATAGTGAATCACGACCTCAATGACGGCTCCTCTTGTCTGGTCATCAAGGAATCCTTCGGCAACGCCTTGATCCCCTTCCTGGTGGCGCATTATCAGGATGTGCACGTCATCGATTACCGGTATTACAAAGAAAGCATCGTGGATTTCGCCAAGTCCAACCAAATACAGGATGTGCTGTTCATCAACAACATTTCCGCCACCCGCAGCGAATCCTTGGTGGGCAAGATGGATGCCCTGATTCCATAATCCCCTATGCTCTATTTGCGGCATCGCCCCGAGCGAACGAACCCGGGGCGATGCTTTTTTATTGACGATAATGACAGCCTCTCCGATAGAGGAGAACGACTAGCAAGCCGGGTACTGCACATTGTATAACCGTGCCCGCCAAGGCGGATAAAGCAGATGGAAGGCGCTCAACTCCGGCAGCTCGTATCGTCGTGACTTTCCGCCTCATCCCCGTCCGCAGAACGAGCGCTTCCACTGAAGGGGAAAGATTCGAGGGGCTTTTTATCCATGCTTTCTCTATAACAGGAACATTGCCCCACATCGTTCTCAACCAATATATAGCAGCAGCGTTCCCCAAAAATGCAACGCATTTCTCCCAACCTTCATTGATACCATGTAGAGGGAGGGTTGGCGGTGCCACGCCGTGACGGAATAAAATCACCCCGTTTCCGTTTTTACTCCAACGCTTCTCCTTATATCCATAGTTCTCACAACCTGTTTTTCATCGTCAGAAACACCGTTTATCTATTTTCGCCGTGACGAAAATAATCCTTTTTTCTCGTATACCTCACTGTTAACGGACAGAACCGTATATCCGGTTTTATCAATTACTTCCTTGAGCCTCTCCGGATCGATTTCCCTATCGGTCACCACAACTGTTTCCTTTTTTGTGTGAGACGAGCGGACCTTTTTCACGGGAAACGCCTGCCGGACGGCATCGTTTACATGCGCCTCACACATTCCACACTGCATCCCGTCCACTGACACAACATACTTGATCATCAAAAGCCTCCTGTCCTATCCGCCCTTTCTGTCATCAAAGGCGGCAAACGGTTAGTTTATTCTAACCACACAATACCACGCCCACCCCGTGACGTCAAGATAAAATAGGAAAACGGCTATAGGAGGACGCCTCCCTACCATGGGGCCGGGAACCTGCATCATATCCGCTGCGGCAGGGTTGCTTATCCAATTAATAATCGCCGTCTCCACACTGCCGGGAAAATCGAGAACCGGGATGTCACGAATCGAACTCCGGCTCGTTTGTCCGGAAGAAGTCGCGGAACACACGCACGTTTTCCAATTCGGTCCACGGCTTCACGCAGGCGGGGTGTTCGTCGAGATCGTATATTTTGGCCCCTTTCATCGCCAACAAAAAAGGGGAATGCGTAGAAATAATAAACTGACAGCCAAAAAAGCGCGCAGAATCTTCCAGAAAACTTTTCAATTCCAGCTGGCGGCTTGGTGAAAGGCTGTTCTCGGGTTCATCCAATACGAACAGGCCTCCTTCCCCTATTTTTTCGGTAAAATAGCGGAAGGCGTTTTCTCCGTTGGAATATTCGCTTACGCTGCCAATCAACTCCCGTTTGACATACTGTGTTTGTGTGATGCTCCGCGCTTTCGCCACTCTTTTCAGTTCATCATAATCCGCAAGGGATTCCAGTTGAAAATGCGCATACTTTGCGGTCAGATACTCTTCGCAGACATCCTTCCGTTTGCGTTCAATCCCTTCGTTCAAACAGCGGATTTCCAGCATATAATCGAAAACGTCATCACTTGTCATGATGCCACTGTTTTCCGGAATTCTGTTTGGAATATCCGCCTTACACAAATTCACGTAATCAGGATAGCTTTCGGATTTGTTATAAAGCGTTCCCCGATGGATTTTGACGGTTTCGGCGATGATATTGAGCAAAGTGGATTTACCGGAACCGTTGTTGCCGCAAAAAATAGTGATTGGTTCAAAATCCACTTTTTTCAGGCCAAAGGATGCCATAACGCGATAAGGATACGAGGAGCCTCCAAATCGTATTATGTGATCCCTTTCGGCCTTTCCACCGGGGAAGGTGATACGGTTTAAGTAAATCATACGAGCCCTCTTTTTCAACCGGAATTCTCATTACTTGGGTATCCTCACCCCCTTCCATATACGGAAAGCTGGCATTCCGCGCACCAACGGACAAAGTGGATAGCGGGGGCTTCACTATTCTGATAACGGCTAAAGCGTATCCCGCCTATAGAACGGGCGCCTCCCACACGAGGGCACAGCTTCCGGAGTGCGCAGGAACCGCACCA
>JABLTO010160342.1_pt1 | contig 10599 bp, 8 predicted proteins | sample 7160091 | NCBI WGS metagenome assembly JABLTO01 (sample SAMN14651225, study PRJNA627086) | human gut metagenome | isolation source: feces | host: Homo sapiens
GCTTCCACCGGAAAACTCTGCTATCCCCACGCCCCCGCCGACGAGGAGGCGGCACGCAACGAGACCTTCCGTCTGACGGATACCGATTGGATGTTCACCCATCCCATCACACTTGACGCAGTGTGCTTCGGCCGCGTCGAGCCGGAACCGGGGGCGCTTTCGTCTCTTATGCGGAAAATTTCACCGGAGGATTGGGACATCATGCACGCCATCCCCGATTTCATCGGCGTCAATTCTTATAACGGCAGTGAGATCGCAGCCGATGCAGACGGATGGCCAGTCTATCTTCCGCGCCCGAGGGGCTTCCCCTGCACCGCCCTCAAGTGGCCGGTCACACCGGAGATCATGGAGTATGGCTACGCCTTTCTCTACGAGCGCTATCAGCTTCCTCTTTACGTAACGGAATGTGGTCTGAGCTGCAATGACCGGATCTGTCTCGACGGGCAGGTACACGACGCCGACCGAATCGATTTTCTGCACCGTTACCTGCTTGCGCTTCGCAAAGGCAGCGAACGCGCCGACATCCGCGGCTTTTTCCACTGGTCGCTGACCGATAATTTTGAGTGGCACAGCGGCTATGCAGAGCGCTTTGGTCTGATCTATGTCGACTATCCGACGCAAACAAGAATCCCGAAGGAAAGTGCTCACTGGTTTGCGCAAATCGCCCGGGAAAACGGTAAATCCCTATAAATTATCTGCTCTGCACCTTCGACAGTAAGCGCTCAATAACCCCGCCCTTCGTCCTGGAATCGACGGGCTGGCCGCTGTGGTGACCCAGCAGTATGGCGGTCAGTTGAATGAAGAAAGCCTCTTCCTGTTCTGCGGCCGCCGGACAGACCGAATTAAGGCACTGTATTGGACAGGAGACGGCAATATTCTTCTGTACAAGCGCCTGTCCAACGGTAGATTCCAGTGGCCCAGGTCAGAGGCGGAGCTGAAGCTGCTGGATTCCCAGAGCTTTCGCTGGCTCACGGAAGGGCTTCACATTGAACAGAAAACGGCCATCCGCAAAGGAAAACCGGAGGATTTATTCTGACAAAAAAACTCTTGAAATTGCATATTTTCTGTACTTTATCCTGGATTTATGGTATCATAAATCCAGGATAAATCTACTTTTTAGGGGTGCAAGCTATGGCCGCGGAGAATAAAAAAAGTACATACACCGCCGCGTAAGTGGCTGCATTGGAAGATACCATCGCAAAGCAGAAAGCGGAAATTGACGAGCTGAAACGGAAGCCGGAACACATGAACGAGGTTTTTGCCAATGCCCAGAGAGCCCGGTTCGGTCAGTCCAGAGGGAAAAACAGCTTTGTTGATGCGCGAGGAAGTATTTTGACCAGCAGAATCTTCGTTGCGTTCCATACAAAATTGTGATATGATGAAAATAAAAAGGGCGGTTCGTTATGAAAAGCTATGTAATCAGTGCTTCTCTTGGAGCAGGGTGCTATCGCCATATTCGCATAGGAGATCAGGAAACGCTTGACAGACTGCATGAACTAATTCTGGATGCATTCGATTTTGACGATGACCATGCCCATGCGTTTTTTATGGATGATCGCTATTGGAGCGATGCGCGGGCTTATTTTTCAGATTACCTGGATGATGGTGAAAAATACTCCAGTGATGTTACGCTCCGGCAGCTGCGGTTGAAAAAGGGGGATAAATTCAAGTTTCTGTTTGATTTTGGAGACGAATGGCGTTTCCAATGCAGGGTGCTGCGGGAATTGGAGGAGAGAACGGACATTCCCGGAGTGATCCGCACGGTGGGGGAAGCACCGGAGCAGTACCCGGATTGGGATGAGGACGATGAAGAAGACGATGATGAAGAAATGGAACCGGAAGAGGAGTGCGCACTGCTTACAGAGGAAGACCGGAAAAAGCTGTTCTCAAATGTTCCAGCAACGCGGGAGACGATTGATGAAATACGAAAATATCTGAGGGCAGCAGCATCCCTATACGGGTTACTTCGCATTGAAGATTTACTTGAGCTTTATAACAGCCAGAATCCGCCAATGGATGAAGCGGCCTTTATGCTGGTGCTGGCAGTCATTGATTTGGACATGCAGCCGGAGGACAATTTTCTCATTGTGGATATACCGGGTGTGCGATTTGATGAAAACCATCCGGCAAACTTTTGCCAGGTTGTGACCGCAACGCTGCTGGATGATCTGGAGCAAGGCATTCGGCAGCTAAGACGTCAGCAGAAGGGAAAGCCGCTGAAGATTTTTCCCAAAGAGGCGTTCCTCAAGTTCGCGGATGAAACGTATTTCCCGGATACTCCGCAGAAGGCTGCAATGCTGCAATATCTGCGTGCCGCAACAAATTTGCCGAAAGGGGATGTGAAAGATTGCTGTGTGGATTTGCAGCGGCTCATTGTGGAAGATCATCCGTTGAAGAGTATTCTCAAGTATTTCGATGAGACCGAAATAGTGGATGGCGAAAAGTGGGATTTTATTGAATTTGCGCAGCTGATTCAGGATTTGAACAACCATACACATAAGCATTCCAATCGAGGATTCACGCCTGTAGAAATGCATGAGATTTTGTCAAAAGATAAAGAATAGCCGATTGTAATACTATTTCTTAAATAAAATGAATTCATCATTTTATTTAAGCCGTTTCACGGCAGACCGCCTGGGCGGCAGTAAGAAATGTATTGACTTCGTTTTTTTGCGGCAGTGGCCGCTGGCCGCAATCCTGCGGCCTAATAAAACGCTTTTAAGCGTTTTATTAAAAACTCGTATAAAATGGGGCAAAAAGATGAGGCTCGCAGGCACAATTGTGCAGTGTTGCCTTATCTGGACAGGCTCTATGTTCACAAGGACTATCAGCGGCGGTGGAGCGCTTCCGCAATCTGCGATGCGCCGGAAGCTTCCGTGCCGGGAAAGACGGTTACAACCCACGCATCCATTACGGCAAAATCGTTTTCCTACAGCGGGGCTACCGGGTGGTGAAGGAGCAGATGGTAGTGCGGCAGGGGATTGGTTTGACAAATTTTGTGGTGGAAAAACGGTAGCTGTCGAAACGCTGTGCATTTTTCCCACCTTTGTCCAAGCAAAGCGCCTCCATTCTATCCGAGAGATAAGGATAGAATGGAGGCGTTTTCCTGAATAGCGTAGTCGAATTTGTTTCGAGAGTCAGAGGTATAGAAATACTTCCTGCTCTATTGTAACCCCGTAATTTAGAATTTCCTGAATTGCATCGGCGAAAAGCGGGTACTCCTGATGTGCCAAAGCAGACTTTAAGTCATTCAAATAGGATACGGGACGGGTAAGACCGGTTGTGTGGTATTTATCAACGTCGCTCCCGGACATCCGCAGCGGTTTCAGCGATGGGATGAGCTGCTGAAGCTGTGCGAACATTTGAAATCCGCCCAAATCAATATCGGCCCAAAAGAACACGTCGCAGTTGGCTTGCATGGCCTCACCAAGCTTTTGGAACAGCTTTTTCTTTTGCGGGCTTAGAAAACCGCCGTGATAAACTGCAAGCGTGTCGTGGGTAAGTTCAGAAAGAATATACTCGTCGTAATTCGTTTTGTTTTCAATGAATACAATTTTCTGAATCCGGGTTAAGCCAATGGACACAATTTGATTGATGGAAGTGCTGGGCAGAGCGAGGCCATAGGGCATGGCGGCAGAGAAATGGATACTGCCATTTTTTGTGTGGACGACAATGTCGCCTGCCAGTTCGTAAAGTTCCGGCCTTGCGTAAATACCCAGGTAAGCCAGTTGTTCCCGCGTGCCCAGGGACTCCTGCGCGGACATTTGAGAAAGGCCAACATCATATTTTTGCGCAATGCGAAGAAAAAGATCGCGCACGTTCCGTTCAAAATACTTGGTGTCATGGAAGCATTTGCTGCTGAATGCCCGCATGGTTGTGGATTCTCCGTGCATGGCATCATAACATGCCATTGCTTTCAGAAGATCTTCCAGAGGAGAGAGACCCTCCTTGCAGTATGCGGGGACGCTGTATTCTGACTGAGCGTCGGAACATATCTGGTTCCTCCATGCGACGATCCAGCCGGTCGATGCGTTTTCCAGCCGTTCGTTTACTATGGATGCCACCTGCATGGCCAATTCCTTTGGGTGTACGCGTCCGACCAGCTGATAGCAGTCCATGACCCGATTCAGATTGAGTCGAATGCAGGAGAGAACCGGCCTGCCTTTGACCCATTCGTTTTGAATGAGCCCTTCCTGTTCCAGGTGAATCGCGGAGGTGTTGCAGGCGTCACGGACAGAGGCGTTCTCATAATCGTATTCCGGAAAATCCTTCTTTCCTGGATCGACTTTAAGCATGACACCGCGTCCGGCTTCACTTGGTTGGAAAAGATGCTTGCTGCGCTCATATTTGTCCAGTAAGTGGGAAAGAATGACTACCTCATTCATATTTTCTCTATCCTTTTCCCGTAGGGCAGAATGTGCATTTTGTATTTGTCCTTGCAGACCAGAAGTGTGCGGTCCGCAAGAGGCATAATATCCGGCAGTTTATCCGGGGGCGTACAGATAATTGCCTGCAAACCCATTTTGCGGAGCAGCCGGACGCTCTCTACGATCCGCTCGCTGTCCATTTTGTTGAAGGCTTCGTCAAATACCACGAGACGGACGGTGTTATTGGCAAGACCGGACAGGTTGTTCACCTGATAGATCTGGGCAAAGGAGGCAAGGACGGCAATATAGAAGGGCGTTTGCGTTTCACCGCCGGATTTGGTATTCAGGGTTTGGGACAGCAATTGTTTGGAGCCGTTCTGATCGGTGGTCTCCAGGTCGAACTTCAGGTAGGTGCGGAAGTCGGTAAAGCGTGCGATATTTTCCTGAAGCTCACTCTGCTTCCTGTTATTCAACTGAGAATCATCGGATGTGGCAATACGGCTGAAAAGGTCCTCGATCAGTTGACCATATTTCTGCTGGAAGGGCATGGCGAAAAGTCCGGCTTCCCCCTCCATTAGTTCTGGGGCCATGATCATATCGTAATAGTCGGCATAGTCTGGGTTTCGGTCTACGCGGAACTTATAGCGGTCTGTTCCAAACTGTGCCTGATCCAGAGCCTTGTTCAGACTTTTAACCTGATCCTGCACCTGGTCGATGCTGGACTTGAGCTTTGCCAGAAAATCGTTTTGAAACTGTTCCATGGCGCTTTCCTTGGCTGCCTTGATTTTGGCACGGTACCGGGGCAATTCACTCTCTTCCAATAGCGTTCGTTCCGCATCGTATTCATCGTTCAGCATGGACTCTATCCGGAAAGAACAGGGGCGGAAATTTATGGCGTATTCCCTGCGTCTTTGGAAAAGCTTTTGCTGTGCGGCATCTCGTTCCCGTACCGTTTGCTCCAGACGGTTTCCAAAATTCGTGGAAATTGCAGAGGCATTCTTCAGGCGATTGAATTCCTGCTGATATCTGGGAAGGCCGACTTTTTGGATAAACCCATGGGTAAAATTGTCCGCAATGCGCTCCTCAATTTCCGCCAATTCCTGGTTGATTTCTGGCAGCGTTTCCCAGACAATATCATGTACCTTCTGCTGCAGGACAGCTTGCTGGTTGCTCAGCTGCACAGTTTTGCTGTTCAACTGCGCGACTTCAGTTTCCAGCTGCTTGATTATTTTACGCTGCTCTTCAAGCCAGAACAGATCCAGATGGGACATTTGTTCGTCAATTTGTTCCAATTCCTTGGTGATTTCCATGCCGCGGAGATAATCTGTCTGTCGCTGAGCAACCGTATTTTGCACAAAACGGGCAGTAAACAGAACATCGTGGGTTCCAAATTGGTCCAGTGTTTGATAGACGGGGTTCCAGATGCGCAACGTATCCTCAATGCCTTTTATTTCTGCTTCAATGCGTGATATCCGAAGGGCAACGGCACGGTGTCCGATAAAGGCATCGTCCATGAGTTCTTTCCGAATGGGCCGGGCAACATACCCCTGATACAGCATCCCGTCTGCGGTTATGGATGTCTTAAACCGGCGCAGTTCGTCTACATGGCTGCAGCACACGACGCGGCCCAACAGATAGTCAATGTAGCTGCGGGCAATGCCGTTTTCGGTTTCCACCTTTTTTGCAAGAGAATTCTCCAACGGCTCTATGTGTTCCCGCTCCCGTAATTTGCCAATGTCTACGATGCCGAAAGAACCGCTGCCATATGTGTGTTTCACTTGGTTAAAGATGCGCAGCGTGTCTGAATAGTATTCAGGGGCGACCAGCAGATAGAATTTCTGGGTATTCAAATACCCCTCTACAGCTCTGCGCCAATGCTCCTCTGTTTTGGATATTTCAAGAACATCCGCCAAAATCTCAATGTGGACAGGGCTTTTTGTCTGCGCGGTTACTGTAGTCTCCAAATATCCTTTTAATGAAAGCAGTCCTTTGGGATAGTCCTTGATGTTCTTTCTCAGATTGGCGAGGACGGCACTTTTTTGGTCATAAGCGGCAACCTGCTCGTCTAACAGCACCTTGAGCGCGTAAGTGCCATCCCGGATTGCTGCCATAAGAGAAGAGGTGGCATCTTGCGCCGCTTCAAAAATTGCGGAGGATTTTGCGAAAATCTCATAGCTGCAATCGGAGAAACGGGAATAGGCAGTCTGAACGGCATTTGTAGCTTCCACGATGGCGGTCAATGCGTCAGAAGGTTGCCAGTCTTGTATTTTTTTACACAGGTTCAGCATGACCGTGGATTCCCGCTTGATTTCCAGGGCATCCTTTTGAAGCTGTTCCATTAACCGCCGCTGCTCAGCGCGCAGGGAGCTTTGAGCGGTGCGAAGCCGCTCCTCTTCCCGGGAAACGTCACTTTGGGCGCAGGCTGCAATCAGGTCGGTTTTGCGCTGCTCCTTTTCATGGATTGCCGATGCAATATGTTCCAGCTCAGAGCCTATGGAGGCGATCTGCGCTTCATGCTCCTGCTGCTCTGCCTGGAACTTTTGATTTTTCGCTTCCAGCGTTTCTTTCTTCGCCCACTGTACCAGAAAAGATTGCTGCTGCCAGCGATCCAGTGCAGTTTGCATATCCCGAAACAGTTTGCCGATCTCCTGCAGAGCGGCAAGCTTTTCTTCCTGCCTTTGAGCCAGCTGCTCATGCCGCTTATATGCCCGGATGTTTTCCTGCATGGCTTCAATATCCGGCTTCTCCGGGATGTCACAGATGTTTTCTGTGATAAATTTCTGAATATCCACGATTGGACGGAATGACACCGCTTTTTTCATCATGCGGGTGATTTGCTCGCTGTGGACGTTCCACTTTGCCAGCATATTTGTACGGTACTGCTTTTGCGTATCATAAAATTCAGCGGTGGAGCCGTACTGCGCTTTGACTTGCTTCCGAAATACGGGATATTCCAAAGCAAATCCATTTTCAACAAAGCCGCTTTCGTTAATCGTTCCGTTGTAAGTGAAAAAATGCTCCACATTTGTCCCGTCGCTGCGACAGTCAAAAGCAACACCGGTTACAAAGCTGGCCCCTTCTACATCATCCAGAAATTCGCAGGCAATGAAGCTGGTGAAATCCTTTCCCCTGCGGGAGTAGGGATTGCTGCCATCCATATCTGCCCGCAAATAGCCATCCAGGGTGCGTTGGGATTTTTCGTTAGCAGCCTGATTGAAATTCCGGCTGCTGGTTTCGCCGAGAAGCACGATCTGCAACGCATCAATTACAGTGGACTTTCCTGCACCGTTTTTTCCGGTTAGGAAGTTGACATCGTTGATCTCAATTATTTCCTTGGAAAAATACAGCCAATTAACCAACAGAATCTTCGTCAGTTTCTTCATGTTCATCCTCTTTCTTTAACGCGGCAACAAGCTGATTAAGCCTGTCAGCAGATACTACGGATGTAACTGTGGGCAAAATGGCAAATTTACAGCTGCCTTTGTTGAATTTGCCGTCAATTCGTTGAATAATGGAATGGTTTTCCAGGCGTGTGAGGGCGCGCTTGACATCTTCCATATTGGGCTTAGACGGTAAAATCGCATAGTCTGTAACGACTTTTTCCAGGACATCTCTTACGGTGCAGATGGCATCCTGCTCCAGTCCCAGGTTTTCCTGATTCTCGTCGTAAATCATCCGAATTGCAAGCAGCAGTGCGGTTTCCTTTTTGTCGAGATTGCACCGATTTGCCTCATCTGCGTTTAGAACATAGAAAAAGCCATCCATGTCCTCCTTGTGAAGTGTCCACCCCAAAAGGCCGAGATAATCGCTGACATCTTCAAAGTGAATGGACAAGAAGGTGTAATCTGGATTTGTCACTCTGCCTTTGTCGGGCTTATAGAGCGTCCGTACGACATAGGTGCGACTCAACAACTGATTACAGACGAATCGAAACTGATCGATTTCACGCTGTGTTGCGCTGTTTAGCCAATCCATATTCATTTTTTACCCTCCTTGCGGCTGATTTGCAGCTGGGGAACTTCATAAATGCTTTCTTCATAACGACCGCCCAGTTCCCTTACAGTAAAAGTAGAATCTCGGTCGGTGCCGGCAAGAACGGCCAGCAGGCTCATAATGTAGGCTTTGTCATTCTCCAGTACCATGTCTTTGGAATAACAGATGCCTTCTGCACCTAACCGGCTCTCCACATATTCCGTGACGGCGGTACGACCGTATTCGGAGTGCAGCAACTGCTCGGCCTGGATGCGGACGTTGGGATCAGGCATGGAGTCCTCGACGGGAACAGGCGCGGATTTTGTACGCTTCCCCGGGCGTTTCCGATACCAGAGGCTTTTGCCGGATAAGTAGGTTTGCTCATACAGCTGAAAAATCGGCTGAATCTGCTCCACAAGGTCTGCCGCACGGCGGTTTCTGGAAAGTTCTTCCAGGAGAAAATTGAGATTTCCACGAACGTTTTCGTCCCGATTTGTCAGATTTTCAATCTTTTGCGTTGTGGCTCTTGTGTAGCGGCGCACCTGGGCATCAATTTCATCCAGATAATCCCGCTCGATGTGGTCATATCGTTCTTTTATAAAGAAAATCTTCTGCAGCAAATCGGAGCGGCATTCTGCCAGTGTGGCAGCCCGTTTATCCTGTAATGCCGCGTTTGCCATGGCAATGAGAAGCGCGTCATTCTCGATCCAGGTATTCAAAATCTCCTGAATAGGGCCGCGGTACTTGGGAACAGAATCCTTGATTTTCAAGGGACGAATGTATGCCTCGGCAACTTTTTGACCATATTCGTTAAAATGGGAAGCCAAAACTTCATTGACATCCTGCATTGCAATTTGGATCTTGAAATAGTGCCGCACATTGTGGTAGACCATTTGCAGCAAATTCAGAAGCGCTTGCGTGTTATCATAAGCACTGTAAACCGCTGCCATTTTATCGTATACGTTATCTCCCTCGTTTGCCACCTTTAATGTGGAATACGTGCCGAAAACATAGGAATATCCACGGGCGGGGCGGTCGTCCCGCAATTGGTGAAATAATTCCAATAATTGGCTGCTGTAACCGGGAACTGTGATGTATTCCTCGAAATCCTCGCCCCGCTCTTTTTCAAACCAGCCTTTTGCGCAGAGCTTCCGAATCAGGAACCTGGCACGACCGGAAATATCCCGCAGTTCCTCCTCGTCAATATCTTCCCCTTCAAAAGAAGCGTCAGCCAGCTGCTGCTCCAGCTTGCTCCGCAGCATGGTGTATAGTTTTTCTTCCGGTATTTTCAAGGTTTCCCGATAGGCATTGTACAAGACATCCAACGCATCAGAATACAAAACTCGATTTGGAGAAGCCAGAACGGAAAAAAGGTCACTGGGCAGGATATCGAATAATTTCATGGGAATCCCCCTCTAAAGGAGTTTTTATGACAGGAATTTTGATTTGGAACGGAGAGCGACCGGATATCGCTTTTGACAATGGAGCACTTTATGGTGGGCTGCATTGTGGAGAATGCTTTGAGATATTCTCTGATTGCTGGAAAACGGTGAGACTGGAACTTTACCGGGAGTGGGTGATTGTAGAGGATGGAAAAATGACTCCGATACATTATGGGCTGCGTGCGAGAATATAGAGAAGGTCAATGCATAATTGAGATTCTGCTTTTATTTTACAGAATAATATGTGTAATAAAACGGACTATTTGATTGAATATGGAATGATTTCCTTTATGATAGCACAGTCTGAATATAAAGGCAATAAATAATAATGCTTATCGACTTAACACAGCAAGCCACAATATCATGAAAAAGTCCGGTTTATTGGACAGATAGTATGCTACAATGTTCCCAAGAGCAAAAAGGGGAACATCATCATGGCACGTACAGATGAGATTACTTTCAAAGAGTTTCGCCGTCGCTACAATACCGAGGACGCTTGCAGAGCAGAGTTGTTTTCCCAATGGGTTTCTTTTTCAGCATGGGCAAGGATGATTGAGATCAACCTGTGATAGGCCAGTACGGTTCATCTGACAACGGCTCCATATCATGCTCCACGGTGAACACTTCCCCTAAATGCTTTTCCTGCAGTCCGTTTCGGATAAGCAGATTCCGGAATCGGCCGAGAGTATCCCCGTCCGGAACCTGATTGCTGGAATCAACGCTGCAGAACTCCGAAAATGCGCGGCTGTCGATTGCCTCTGCCACTGTTGCCTCGTCACTCAGGTCATAGAGGTTTTGCAGCAGATACAGTCGGAGCA
>JABLTO010162269.1_pt1 | contig 10598 bp, 7 predicted proteins | sample 7160091 | NCBI WGS metagenome assembly JABLTO01 (sample SAMN14651225, study PRJNA627086) | human gut metagenome | isolation source: feces | host: Homo sapiens
ACATAATCTGCTTTCTCTTCTACTGTCTTCTCTGCATATGCAGGATTGATAGCGTCACAGAGTACTGCAAGACGTTCTGCGCAGGCATCCTTATTAAATTTCATTACATGGGCAAAAAGGATCGCATTGGAAACACCATGTGCAATATGGAATTTGCCACCCAGAGGATATGACAGTGCATGAACTGCTGTGGTACCACTGCCTGTAATAGCGATGCCTCCATAATATGCACCGATAAGCATTTTATTTTTTGCATCCATGTTGTCCGGATTATTATATGCTTCCCTGATATTTGCAAAGATCAGTTTGGCACCTTCCAGAGCGTAGCAGTCACTGAACGGAGTGGCTTTTTTGGATGTAAAGCACTCCACTACATGAGCCAGTGCATCTACACCGGTAGCTGCAACGATTGCTTTTGGAAGTTTCGCAATCATCTGTGCATCCAGAATTACATAGTCCGGGATCATGTTGTCATTGACGATACCTTTTTTTGATTTTTCTTCCGGCACTGCTACAATGGCATTGCAGGTGGCTTCGGATCCGGTTCCACAGGTGGTTGGAATCATGACAGTTTTTACTTTTTTCTCTGCCTGTGTAGGATCGTTCATAAGGTCTTTGATTGTGTAGGATGCACCTTTCAGAACGCTGGCAAGTTTTGCCGCATCCATAACGGATCCTCCGCCAAGTCCAATGATCAGGTCACATTCCTGACCCTGCACCATATCTACGACAGCTTCAACCTGTCCATAGGTAGGTTCCGGTTTACAGTCAGTAAATACATGGTATTGTATTCCTGTTTCATCAAGTTTTTCTGTAAGGATACCCAGAAGACCTGTTGCTTTGATTCCTTCATCAGAAAAAACAACTACTTTCTGAGATTTTTCTTTTGCGATAATTTCTTTTATTTTTTCAATACTTCCTTCTCCGCCGTAAGAGCAGGACGGAATCTTTACCTGGTAAGTCATTTTTCATTTCCTCCTCGTTGAAACTTTTAGAAAAAGATCTGTCGATAAGCTGTTCGACCTGCTCTGACAGTCATAAGCGGTACAAACAATTTATTACCTGAGACACTGTTTCCATAATTGTCTGTGAATGTTTTGTCCTTTACATCTCTGATATCCAGAATTGCCACATCTGCTGGTGCTCCTTCCCGGATTTCGCCTGCTTTTGACTCAATGCCAAGTGCTTTTGCCGGTGTATAAGTTACACTTTGAAGAATTTTTTCTACAGGCATTCCTGCTGCACTGTTTACTGACATTGCATACAAAAGTGAAAATCCCGGTCTTGTGTATTCACTGATACGAACCAGATCAGAACTGATAATATCCGGATAAAATCCCTGAGAAAATGCATTTTGGAGATTTGGATAGGACCAGTGTACACGCCCATGACAGTCGTCCATATACACACCACGTTTTTTTGCTTCCCAGACACAGTCTTTAATCTTTCCATTTTCATCAAAAATGGTTTCAGCTTTTGTCTGAAATACATGTGCAATCACATCGCCTTTTCTCATTGCTCCGAAAAGTTCATGAACTGTAACATTTTCCGGAAGATCATCATAATGAATGGCAACAGGACAATGGAAGCCTTTTTCTTTAAGCCTGCCACTCATCTCAAGTCCTGCATATAAAGGACTCATACCATGATTTCCCAGAGTACCTTTGCACATACGAACTTTTAAGCCCCTGAGTACCTGTGGATATTTCTCAAAAAGTCTATCTATAAGATCTTCTCGGAAATCTGCCGGATCATGATCCTCTTCATGCTTACACAAACTTTTGTTTCCAAATGTTGAAACATTCAGATAAGAATAAACAGCAGACTCATATCTCACAATATTGGACATATAAAACTGTTCGAAATTGGAAGCTCCGCAGGTTCCACCATCACAGGCAGTTGTAATTCCATTAGGAATACATACAGTATCTGCATTTGCTCCAATAATAGTTCCGTACAAATTCAGATGTGCATGTTCATCAATCAGTCCTGGAACCACATAATTGCCTTCCGCATCTACTTCATTAGTCGCTTCGCTTTCTTCATCCAGGGCAATAAATCTGCCCTGGTGAATACCGATATCTTTTTTCTCAAATTTCGCATTGACTGAATCAAACACCTGTCCATTGCGAATGATCATATCTATTTTTTTCATATTTTAGCCTTTCATCAGGTTCGGCAGGAATGTTGAGAATGCCGGAACATAAGACACTAAAAATACAGTTGCAAACAGAATGACTACAAATGGCAATACATTTTTAGCAAGTGTAACAACGTCCTGTTTTGTTGCCGGAATTGCTGCAAACAGACAGTTTCCAAAAGGTGGTGTTGCCTGTCCTACTGCAAGGTTGAATACGATGATACATCCTAAATGAACCGGATCAATACCAAAGGATACAGCAATTGGATAAATCAACGGTGCAACAATAAGGATAATAGCTCCGGAGTCCATCAGCATACCAAGGATGATAAGAAGAACATTCAGGAACAGAAGGAATGTAATCTTACTGTGGATCATAGAAGTCATCAGGGTTGTAAACAGAGCCGGTACATTGTAAACAGTCAGTACATAGCCAAACAATGTAGCTGCCATGATCAGCAGAAGGATGTTTGCAGTTCCCTTTACACTGTCAATTACAATCTGTTTAATACGCTCAACAGACATCTCTTTATAAACAAATATAGAAACGATCAAACCATATACAACTGCAACTGCTGCAGATTCAGTTGGTGTAAAGATACCTGTGTAGATGCCACCAAGAATGATAACTGGCATCAGGATAGCCCAGATAGCTTCCTTCAGGCTTTTTCCTACGTTTGCCCATGAAAATTCATTTGATTTCGGAATATCATGTTTACGTGCATACAGATATGCGTAGATACACATGAACACACCGGCCATGATTCCCGGAATGACACCAGACATCAGAAGTTTTGATACAGAAGTTCCGGTAGTTGATCCATATACTACAAATACAATACTAGGAGGGATAACGATTCCAAGTGTACCACCTGCTACAGGAAGTGCTGCCGCATATCCTTTAGGGTAATTTTCTTTAACCAGTTCAGGATAAAGCATAGCTCCGATAGCAGCTGTAGTAGCGATAGAAGATCCGGAAAGTGCTGCGAAAAGCATACATACCAGAAGAACTACGATGGAAAGTCCGCCTCTCAAATGACCTACACATGATTTTGCAAACATGATCATTCGACTGGAAATACCACCATGCTGCATAATCGCACCTGCAAGCATAAAGAAGAAGATTGCCAGCAGTGTATACTTGGAACCGCCATTATACATTTTAGAAGCAATTGTCATTAATGGAAGTCCATCCATCAGACAAATAGATGCTGCACTGGCAAGAAGCAGGGACCATGCGAATGGAACCCCCAGTATCAAAGTAACTACAAATACGATTAACAATACAAGTATGGGATTCATTCTTCTTCCGCCTCCTCTACTCCCGTCTGAATTGCCGCCAGATGTTTAAATAAAATAACTATATGGTCAAATAACATTAAAACTGAACCAATAACCAACAAACTATATAACTGCAGATATGTAAGTGGAAGTGTTGCTACCTGCTGATTATGCTGTGCTGTATGTGCTACAAGTGCTGCAGAACCTATCAGAAGACATACAAGAGCGATAATGCTACAGACGTCTGAAATTAATTTAAATGTATTTTTCTTTCTGACATCCTTAAATCTGCATACATCAATTCTGATCTCTGAGTCAGATTTTACTGCAATGTTTCCTCCGATGAGAATCAGGAGCATAAACAATGCAAGGCTGAGGTTTTCACAGTAAGCCAGACTGCTCTTCATTACATATCGCATTACTACATTGATAAAATTAACTGCCGTAACAATAACAACAGCAATCATCAGGACCCATTTCTCAACGATAAATATTTTATTGCTGATACTTTCCAGGGCCTTTGCTATTTTCGTCATTTTCTCATCTCCTCTATTTCCATGTTTTTCAGAAAGCCTGTGCCCTGTATCTGTTTTTAAATACAAGGCACTGACAATTTCTACTTTCGTAGATTATTTTGCATAATTCTGAATTTCAGCAACTGTATCTGCATAATCCGGAAAATCATCATATACGGATTTAGTAGCTTCCTTCAGTTCGTCTTTATCCATTTCAACTAATGTCATGCCTTTATCGTTGATCAGAGTTTCTTTTGCTGTTTCATTGTCCTTTTCACACGCTTCTCTTTCTACTTCTGTTGCATAAGCAGATGCTTCATCAACCCAACCTTTCTGCTCATCTGTAAGTTTGTCATAAGTAGACGGAGAGATCAGGAATGCAGCAACCTGGAATACATGTTCTGTTTCAATAAGGTAATCATTTACTTCAAAAATATTGCTCTGAAGAATGTTTACATATGGATTTTCCTGTCCATCAACTGTTTTCTGCTGAAGTGCTGTATACAGTTCGCTGAAGCTGATTGCTGGCGGGCTTGCACCAAGTGCATCAAAAATAGCCATCTGGATATCTGAACTCTGTGTGCGGATCTTAAGTCCCTTGAAATCATCTACACTTTTGATTTCTTTACTTGCTGTGGTATTTCTGAATCCCATTGACCACCATCCTTCTACTTTAAAGGAGCTGTCTTCCAGGGACTCTGCAAATTTCTTTCCTATGTCACCATCCAGAGCATCATAAGCCATCTGATAATCATCAATAAGATATGGCATATCAAATACATTTAATTCAGGAGCGAAGTTTGCAAGTGTTGTTGTTACAATTGGTGCAACATCAACAGTTCCCATCTGAATACCTTCTGCTACTTCTGAAAGTGAACCAAGAGTTCCATTACGGTAAAGTTCTACATCCATTGTTCCACCAGAAAGTTCCTGAAGTTTTTCCTGAAATGCTACTGCTCCCTGATCAAAAATACTTCCTTCTGCATCTGCGTGTGCAAGTTTCAATGTTACGTCTGCTGCTGCATGAACTGTTGTTGTTGCCCCAAACATTCCACATACCATTGCTGATGCTACCATTAATGTAACGATTTTTTTTGCCTTCATAATTTCCTCCTTAATTATGTGTTTCTTTTTGAAACATTCACGTTTTCTTTATCTGATGGTCATATATTATCATCCGTATTGTTTCTTTGCAATCCTGTTTCGCACTATTATGTGTTCAAATATGAAACACTACATATTTTAAATATTTTAAAAAATTATACTGTTTTATTTTGAATCATTATGGTATGATAAACTCATAAACCCAATTCAAATATGAAACATTCTTGTTTCGGGAGGCATGTATGAAAACCAGAATTTTGACGATTGCTCCTTATCAGGGGCTGAAAGAAATGATAAATGAAGCTATTTCAGATCGAGATGATCTGGAAATAACTATAAGAATCGGAGATCTTGCAAATGGACTGGAAATCGTTCGTTCTTATGATCTGGATGATTTCGACATTATTATTTCCAGAGGTGGTACTGCCAAGATGATATCTGCTAACATTACTATTCCAGTAGTAGAAATAGAAATTTCTGTATATGATATCCTCCGGGCTATCAAACTTGCAGAAAACTATTCCAACCGTTTTGCCATTATCGGCTATCCGGCTATCACCAACTGTGCCAAAATGCTGTGCAATCTTCTTCAATATGATATTGAGATCATCACTCTTGATGAAAATTCAGAGCCCCATCAGCAGATGGAACTGCTGAAAAATCAGGGATATGAAATGGTTCTCTGTGATATGGTAGGTACATCTATAGCCAGAGAACTGGGAATGAACTTTATCCTTATTACATCTGGTAAAGAAAGCGTGGAAGCTGCTCTTGATCAGGCAGTCCGTTTTTCCAAGATTTTTTCCATCACCAGACAGCAATCTCAGGTTCTGAAGGCAGCTGTGATCCAGAGTCGGGAATCTCTCTTCATATATACAAAAGACGGGCAGTTATATTTCAGCAGCATGGAACGCAGCCCTGCTACCGAAGAATTTTTTTCACAGGTAGAGCAAAATCTTTCTTCTTTCCTGGCAGATTCCCGTTTCCGTCTGGAAAATCAGGTAGAAAGTTTTGTTTACACTATGTATTCCCGGCATATCACTATCAACGGTATTGCTTATGTTTATATTTATCTTCTTATGCAGAATGCACCTGTCCTTGTGGATGACATCGGTGTATCTCATTATGACACCAACAGCCAGACCAACTCTGAAAACTCCGGTTATTACGGAAGTGCCAACCTGATTGGTAACATGCGTAATACTATGGAGCAATTTGCCGGTACTCTGGCGCCTGTTATGATTCTGGGCGAAGTTGGCACCGGAAAAGCCAAGTCTGCTGCTTTTCTTTATTCCCACAGTGAATACCGTAAAAGTCCTTATGTGATCATAGACTGTGCCAATACCAATCAGAAAAAATGGAATTATCTGCTTGATAATGTAAATTCTCCTTTTAATGATATTAACACTACGATTTTTATCCAGAATCTGCAGGCTCTGGAGCCAACACTGGCGCAGAAATTTTTAAGTTGTATGAATCAAGGGGATTTTTGCAGACGCAACCGATTTATTTTTTCTTTTACGGTTGATAATAACAGAAATGAGAAAGACCCTGTCTGCCAGAGTTTTTTGAATGATCTTTCCTGTCTGGTTCTCCGTATTCCACCTTTGCGAGAACGTATACAGGATATGCCTAATATTGCTACCCTTTATATCAGCCAGGCCAATATTGAGTTTGGCAAACAGGTAGTCGGACTTGAGCCGGAAGCCATGGAACTGATGCAGCAGTTCAGCTGGACTCAGAATCTTGCTCAGTTCAAAAGAATCATACGGCAGCTGATCGTTTCCACAGATGATTATTATATCAAGACAGATGCCGTCAGACAGGCACTGAAACAAGAAAGCCCTCATCACTCTTATGAGCTGAAAGCAGGTTATGAAATACTGAATCTGAACCAGAGTCTTGATGATATCAATCACGATATCACCCGTATCGTCCTGGAACAGGAAGGAATGAACAAGACAAAAACCTCCGAGAGACTCGGCATCAGCCGCTCTACTCTCTGGAGAATATTACAGCGGTAGGGAATCCCTGCCGCTGTTGTTTTTATTTTTTCTTTTTACTTTCTTCCACAACATTTCTTATATTTCTTACCACTTCCACACGGACATGGATCGTTCGGATAAATTTTCTTCGGTGCTGTTACCGGTGTTTTTTTCATCGGGATCGGAACTGCCACATGACCTTTTTCTTCTGGTGTATGACCACGGAAATCCAGCATTCTTGTATGATTATTTGCATCTACAAGAAGAGTGGTGAATTTTTTCATCTGCTCATCAGAATCAAACACAACGTTTTCTTCTTTAAATACATTCATAATATCGGACAGCATCCCGTTCATGGAGAATTCTTTATATACAATATAAAGAAGATAATCTGCCTCTTCTTTTGTCTTGTGCATTTCTTCTGTCATGAACTGATATATATTGTAATAAGCAGGTTCTCCGGAAGGATAACCGTTCACTGCATAATCCAGTACTTCCTCTGTAGACGGAATATAAAAATCATTTCCGTACTGCACACGTTCAATATCTCTGTACAGATTGTTCTCAAGAACAGCTTTGTAGATCATTTTATCATCTTTGATGATACAGATATTTGCTTCCTCATCAATGCTGTTAAATACCCTGAGGAACTCGTCCATATCTGCTTCAAAGCCCTGACGGCCACTGTAGATCTGATGCATAATTTTTACGGGAGCTACTGCATAAACAAATCCAAGGAAAGATTCGCAGTCCAGCATCCAGCCGATTTTTGTCCGCAGATTCTGAAATTCCTCTGTATTGATCTGATTGTATGCCTGAATAACTTCCTGTGGAACTTCTGCCCGTTCATCGCTGTATGCAACCAGATATCCTGCTGCTCCTGCCCAGTCCAGTGCTGCCCATTCTTCTTCTGTCGGTGCAAAGCATTTCCTGTCCATTGCATCTTCAAAAACTCTTATCTGGGTATCGTCAACAAGAAGAAGTTTTTTCTTCATTGTCTCAGGTGTAAGAATTTCATCTGCAATTTTCTGAGCCAGTTCATCTTTACTCAGACCTTCACTGGAAATTTTCAGTTCTTTTGCCTGATTTTCCAGTTCTTCCCTGGAAAATGCAGCCAGATAATCTTTAACTTTTGGTTCTCTGGATAATTCCATGTCATCTGCTGCAGTTTTTACAGACATCAGGAAATTTTTGCCCAGGCGTGTATTAACTTCTTTCGGATCTGTCCAGAATTCATCAATTTCCGGTTCACTGCACTTAATGATCATCGGCCATAACAGAGGTGTTTTACTTCCTTCTTTACCGATTTCTGTATTTGGGATTACTTTTTCGATATTTGCTCTGTACTGCGGAAGATCTCTGTCCGGATCATTGATTCTGAATGTAAACCATTCCTCATTTTCCATCCAGATATTTATCTCCGCATCTGCACTCAGAACTTCAAATCGGGACTGCTCCTGACCTTCTGCTGTCTTTCTGAACTGAACTTTTTTCTGGAAAAATTCAAATTCATACTGATCAGAAGATTCAAACTGAAGGATATCTTCCATAATAGCTGCCAGCCTGTCAAAGGTAATGTCTGCCGGTATCAGGCATCGCCTCCAGATCGGTGGTTTGCTCCCTTTTCTTACTATTTTTAACTGATAAAATTTCATACTATTCGTCCTTTGTTTCTGTGATTGTGTTTTAACACCATTCCATGTATTATACTAGACCTTTGGCATTCAGACAAGTAAAGTTTTCGCCATTTATGTCCTAATTAATTTATGCTGTCTATGGTATTTTTTTCCTGATAAGTGTTATACTGGATATGTACTACTCTCAGCCGTACCTCATACAACGGCTGCAGCTACAACAAGAAAGAAAGAGGAATTTACCTTGAATTCATCAAAAAACACTACCACAACCACCAATCCGCTTGGCTCTGCTCCTGTAGGAAATCTGATCGCAAAATTTGCAATACCGGCTATTATCAGCATGCTGGTAAATGCACTTTATAATATTGTAGACCAGATTTTTATCGGACAGGGTGTGGGAATGCTCGGAAATGCAGCAACTAATATTGCCTTTCCTGTTACCACAATTTCCACTGCCGCAGCACTGCTCCTCGGAATAGGAAGTGCTTCTAATTACAACCTCGAAACGGGTGCCGGAAATGAGGAAAAAGCCAGCCGGATCGCTGGAACCGGATTATCAATGCTGGTAATCGTCGGAATTTCGATTGCAGCAATCATGCTTATTTTTCTGCATCCACTGCTTCTTCTGTTCGGCGGAACAACAGACGTTATGCCGTACGCTACAGATTATGTCAGCATTATAGCTATCGGTCTTCCATTTTTTACCTTATCTGTAGGAGGCAACCATCTGATCCGTGCAGACCGGAGTCCGACTTATTCCATGGTCTGCACTCTCACCGGAGCAATAATCAATACGATTCTTGACCCACTTTTTATCTTTGGATTTAAATGGGGAATCAAAGGCGGTGCCTGGGCTACCGTTACCGGCCAGATGGTCTCTGCTTTTCTTGTGATCATTTATTTTGCAAAATTCCGCAAAATGAATCTAGAACATTATATGTTCCGCCCACAGTTATCACTGTTGAAAGCGATCTGCTCTCTTGGACTTGCTTCATGCATCAACCAGATTGCCATTACAGCTGTACAGATCGTTATGAACAATATCCTCCGTTACTACGGAGCTTCTTCTGTTTATGGAAGTGACATTCCCATTGCCTGCGTAGGGATCATCTCCAAGGTCAATATGGTATTCTTATCCATCTGCATTGGTGTGTCTCAGGGATCACAGCCTATCTGGGGATTTAATTACGGGGCAAAAAAATTCGACAGGGTACGACAAACTTATAAATATTCTGCAACTATCTGTACTACTGTTGCAGTGATCTTCTTCCTTTGTTTTCAGATTTTCCCACATCAGATCGTAGGAGCTTTTGGAAGTGGAAGTGATCTTTATTTCCAGTTTGCAGAACGATACCTGAGAATTTTCATGCTGCTTACTTTCGTCAATGGTATCCAGCCAATGTCCTCCGGTTTCTTTACTTCTATGGGTAAAGCCAGACTTGGTATCGTTGTGTCCCTCACCAGACAGGTAATCTTTCTGCTTCCTCTTGTAATCATCTTCCCACTTTTTATGGGAATTGACGGTGTCATGTATGCGGGACCTATTGCTGATGCCGCTGCTTTTATACTAACTGTTTTTTTCACCAGACGAGAACTGGCTATAATGAAACAGGATACTCTTCTATAACCACTTTTCTGTTCAGGATTCCTTTTTTCCAGATCATAAGATAAATCTTATAATCTATGGAATCCTGTGCAGTTGTAAATGGTTCTTCTCTCAGTATAATCGACTGTTGTCCTTTATTTTTCAGAAGTTTCTGACGGCACTGAGCTTTGTGAAAAGCTTCCTGAATTTTGCATTCCACATCACTGCCGAAATTCCGGCGGGGATATTTTTGGGAAGCCACTCTGATCTCCTCATTGATCATATCCACCACTTTACCATGACTGTTTCTGTGAAGCATATTTCCGATTCTTTTTGCTATAAAAGGAACCG
>JABLTO010051677.1_pt1 | contig 10596 bp, 10 predicted proteins | sample 7160091 | NCBI WGS metagenome assembly JABLTO01 (sample SAMN14651225, study PRJNA627086) | human gut metagenome | isolation source: feces | host: Homo sapiens
ATCACTGGATGCAGGAATGAACGCACATTTGTCAAAGCCGATTGTGATTGATGAAGTTATAAAAACGATTTTAAGGTATGTATATAATTGATTAATAACGTTAAATAGTGTGTAGATATGTTTTCAAAAACTACCGGGCTAGATACGGAGCACCTTATATACTTAGAAAACGGTCGAGTCATGTTGAAACTGTTGTTTTAATGACGAAAAAGTAATATTACGCATTCTGCTCAGACAAGCAGAGCTATAGAAAAAACATAAAAAACGGAGACCTGCAGAGATACTGGTAAATCAGATCATCATGCAGATCTCCGTTTTTAAGTTTCTGAAGTCGATATATGACCCCAATATATATTAGGGCGGAGAAGAAAGGAGCCGCTATAATAAAAGAGAATCCGGTAAAAATATAGCTATTCAGCAACTCCGCCCTGATAAACAGCACTAAAGTAGGAGGTACTCTATGTGCAAAAATGGAACTTGCAGTGTTAAGGCTGTATAAAGTTTTATACTGATCGTGGATGCATAATGTCATGCATCACTGCGCGGCTGCCCGGCAGCCGGTCTGATGTTAAAATGCCTCATATTCATCGTCTATAAGCGATGTAATATTAATAACATCTGAATGAGCGCGCGTCGCCGTGCGTGCGGCAAGCTCGGCAAAACGCCTTACTATGCGGTTGAATGCTGATACTACGCGCCTTTGCCAGTAAAACGACATATGCGCGCTGTCGAGCCAGTCGCTGGTATTTTCTATATGGTACTCAGCTCCGGACACAGTAAGCGTCAGGCAATGGTCAGACCTTCCTTTTTTTTTAACAGACAGCGAAAATTTGTCATCAGCTGTGACATAAACGGAGTGAGCAAGTGAAAGACTGCTCTCGCTGTCAAACGTTTCAAAATACAGTATCAAAGTATTTCCTCCGTTTTCTTTTTATTTGCAGGACCCCTCTGCATGATCATTATCTCATCATACATTAAAATTTGAAAGCGACATTTAGCGGACATTTGACGGACATTTGGCGGACACCGTCAGTCACGGAACTCAGGAAGGAAATAATTGTTTATAAAAGGATCGAACGTCGCATAAACAGTATAGTTAGGCAGTATGAACCAGACAGTGTCCGGCTCAACAAATGAAGTAGCTATAAGCTCAAGCTCTTCATCATATTGCTTCGAATAATAAGTCCTGCCGTCGTCAGTCCTGAACCTTGCATGCGAATAATCGATATGAGCTGCCATCAGATCACAGAGCTGAGGAACATTTTTAGGGGCGCATTTCGCATAGCACTTGAACTGAAAACCGATATCGACAGGCACGTCCTCTATAACAGCCATCATAGCGCGCGGCCCTTCACCGGATCTTTCAAATTTTATATTCCTGTTCACAGGCATAAGGTCTGCTCCGGAAAGAAACTCATCCTTCCCGTTTTTTATATGACGCACAAAATATTCGACATCGAACGGTGCAGGCGGAGCATTGAATTTTATAACAGCTGAACCTGTACGAATGTCATTGTTACTGCTGCTGCCCGCAGCATAACCGAAAGCAGAGTTTGGTACATCACCGATACCGATACCCCTTGACCGGAATCCGGCAGCAGGTGATTCCGGTATGTTTTCAGCAGTGCCGTCCGCTATGGCGCGCAGCTGCTCTGTAAAAAGTTCAAGCTGCTTGACCTTGCCGGTCTTTAACATCGTAAATGAAAGTATATCAAAAACTGTAGATATCGCAGCGCCGGTATTTACAGCAGCGGCAGCCTCTATATCCGAAGTGTCGAAATTAAATCCGTCACCCTTGAGTGTATTGATAATTTCTGAAAGCAATGATTGATCGTTTCCCGAATAGTTTATGCAAAGCACATTGATGAATATATTCCGCATGTCGTCAGGCGAGAGATTTCCCTTTCGTGGGAGTCTAAGCCCTTCGCACCAGCGATCTACAGTTTTACTGTTTAAAACAAATTGTGCATCCTCAGTGCTTTTTAAAGCACAAAGCTCATTCCGGAACGTTAAGGTATCTTTTCCCGGAAATGAATTGTATACCCCCATGGTATCCTGAAGCGTAAGCGAGGAAAGTGGTTTAAGATCTGAGTTGTTTTTAAGAGGAACGTCCATAAAATATTTCTCCTGTAAATTGTTTAAGGGCATGCGACCGCAGCGCAGGGCCGCACCTGCTTTAAATTGAATGTATTTTATCACATAATATTTTATATGTATATGTTAAACATACTGATGTTAAATAATTAATTCGCTTATATCACGCGGGGTATGCCCCAATGCACGGCGACTGCTTCAATATGCAGGACGACCACGGCAGACGTTCGGGCTGCGGCTATGAAATGACAGTAATATCTAATATATTACCGGTGATCACATACTCATGCAGTAATCCATCACCGCCTGCATGGCAGGCGATATAAGCTTGCTGCGATGGCAGAGCAGCTGCTTCCATATCGTTATATCGATATCAGGCACATTAAGCTCGACAACAGAGCCGCCGCGGACAGCGTCAGCCGTGACATGATCCGGAAGAAATGACAGTCCCGCTCCCTGCGCGACCAGCGCGCACAGCTGATACGCATTACCGGACTCAAGTACAGGCGTTATCTCGAGCGACCTCGCCGCAAGCTGCTCGTCAAGCAGACGTCTGTAGCTCATGCCGCGCTCAGTAAGCATGAATGGCTCGCGAAGAAGCTCTTCGAGCGTTACAGACCCGGCATCGGCCAGCGGATGACCTGCCTGTGCGATAAAATGAACGCCGATCTGCGATTCATATGAAAGTATATATTCTGAGCTGTATATATGATTGTCAAGAGTAAGCATTATATCAGCTTCATTATGGTTTATAAGGCGGAACATCTCCTGGGTGTCCGCCTCTATTATTTTAAGCGCGATACCGGGATAGCGCCTGCGAAACTCAGGATACGCGCTGCTGAGCAGGATAGGCGCGAGCGAGCTCGGCGCCGTCAGGCGCACAAGACCCTCGGCGGGCATATCGCTGCTCGCCGACATTTTCATTTCTTTTTCAAGCTTTATGATCTGCTGCGCGTACATAAGGACCTCGCGCCCGCGCTCAGTCAGCGTGACAGTGTGGCGCACGCGCTCAAAAAGCGGCGTTCCGAGCTCCTCTTCAAGCTGCTTTATCTGAAATGAAACAGTAGACTGTGAGTAACCCAGCTCAGAAGCCGCGCGCGTAAATCCGCCGAGGTCGGCGACACGCAGAAATGTAGTAAGATTCTTTATATCCATTATTTACTCCCTGAAAAATATATAATACGATTCACCCTTATCGGGTCACGATGATCGAATTATTCAATCAACACTATGCATACTATCAATTTAACAAATATTTAATTCTACTATATAATCATCTATTGGAAGATGCAATTAAAATATAGTAGATGAGGTTTTATGATGGATCTTATAATCACACTTATAAGCAAAATATGCTATTTCCTGTGGGGCGACTGGATACACATACCGCTGCCCGGCAGCGGCACGCTTGACCTGCCGTTGCTCGTGCTGATATTAGTACCGGCAGGTGTATATTTCACGATAAGGACAGGCTTTCTGCAGATACGCATGTTTCCCGACATGCTGCGGGCGGTGCTCGAACACGCAGGCGTGAGCAAATACGCCGAAGCTGCAGAAGACGCAGAAGCAGATGATAAAGGCGCGGCCGTCCCGGCCGGAAATACACCGGATACCGCTGAAACAGGAAAAAAGAAAAAACGAAACGGCATATCGGCGCTGCAGGCGCTCATCGTATCCACAGCGACGCGAGTAGGCATGGGAAACCTCGTAGGCGTAGTAGCGGCAGTGTCAGCAGGAGGTGCAGGCGCTGTATTCTGGATGTGGGTAACAGCCCTTATCGGCTCGGCTACAGCGTTCATAGAAGCAACACTGGCTCAGCTGCATAAGGAAAAAGACCCGCTGTACGGCGGATACCGCGGAGGCCCGGCGTATTACATACACGACTGGATAAATTCAAAAAGAAAAGGCGCTCCTAAAAAAAGCATCCTCGCGATACTCTTTGCACTGTCAGGCCTCATATGCTGGTGCGGCATAAGTCAGGTAGTCAGCAACTCAGTAACGTCATCGTTTGAAAATGCGTTCAACATACCGCCTATATACACCGTATCGGTGTTAGTTATCCTTTCTGCGATCATAGTTCTCAGAAAGAATGCTACGGTAAAAGTCCTGGACGTGCTCGTACCGATCATGGCAGGCATATACATACTCCTTACACTGTATATGATATTTTCGAACATCGACCAGCTCGGCACAGCGTTCAAAAATATATTTACAGAAGCGTTCGGCCTCAGACAGGCTGCAGCCGGCACGTTCGGAGCCGTACTCATGAACGGAGTAAAGCGCGGCCTCTTCTCAAATGAAGCAGGAAGCGGTTCAGCTCCATGCGCTGCAGCTGCGGCAGAAGCGTCACATCCCGCAAAGGTCGGTCTTATGCAGGCATTCGGCGTATTTATAGACACGCTTCTATGCACATGCACAGCACTCATAATGCTCGTAGTTCCTGAAAGCGTTATAGCAGGGCAGGAGGGCATGGGGCTGCTTCAGGCAGCCATGGCATGGCATATGGGCGAAGCAGGCGTTATATTTATAGCCGCAGTCCTCTGGCTCTTCAGCTTCACGACGTTCCTCGGCATATTGTTCTATGCGCGCTCAAACGTCGCGTACCTTTTCAGAGACAACTGGGTGTCACAGACTGCCTACAAGGTCGTAGCGCTCGTTATGCTGTTTATAGGAGGTCTCGCAACATACACATTCGTATGGGATCTCGGTGACGTAGGCATCGGACTTATGACGATATTCAACATGATAGCGCTCATCCCGCTTTCAAAGCAGGCCCTCGATTCGCTCAAAGATTTCGAGTCTAAAAAACGTCTGCGCAAATGATTGGATCATAACACAAGCAAGTTTCATAATTTAAATAAAAACCTACTAATGATAACTGCATGCAAACTGCCGAAAGTACCGACAGCCTGCATGCAGTTATTGCTTTAAGCACCCGCGCGCCACCGCGCGTCCACTCGCGCGGCGTACGCGCGCACGCTGCATATATTTTCGGTTGAAAAAATATGCAGCGTATAATAAGATGATATCTATATGCGCCCGCAGCCGAAACACTGCCGGCGCATGAAAATATAAGTATCCATAATATGATTTTGAAAAGGGTGAAATAAAATGAACAAGAATAAAAAACGCGGCCTCATGCTCCTGATCGCACTCGTAGTTATAATAGCAGCAGAGATCCTCATAGGAATGCACTTCGTAAACAAATGGACAGCAGAGACTGGAAATGCTGCATCCAACAGCAGCGCAGCATCATCAGCGCATGTGTCAGAGCTGTTGATCAAGTAAATGACAGATATAGCATCTACAAGGCGGCTACCCGCCTCAAAACCTATTGATTTTTAAATACATTATGATAAAATAGCGGTTGCAGTTTACAGTTTGTATCCTGTACTTAAAGCAAGAGATAGACTATAAAAAATACACTTTAAAGAAGCCGGCGGCGACGCCGGTAATTTAATGCGCATCAGCGCAGTAAGGAGCATATTTTATGTTATTTGAAAATATTACTATTATTGATGAAGAACTCGAAGTCCGGCACAACATGTATGTCGGAATAAAAAACGAATTCATCGAATATATCGGTAAGGAAAGACCGTCGGAGGATTACGGGGAAGCGTATGACGGAAAAGGAAAGCTGCTGATGTCAGCGTTCTATAACGCACATGCGCACAGCCCTATGATGATGATGCGCGGTTACGGCGAGAACCTGGCGCTTTCAGACTGGCTCAACAAAAAGATCTTTCCGTTCGAAGACAAACTTTACTCAGAAGCGGTGTATTATTCAACTCTCCTCGCTATGGCCGAGTCTCTTCGTTTTGGTATAGTTTCATCAAGCGACATGTACTATTTCTGTGAGGATATGGCAAGAGCAGTGATAGAAAGCGGAGCAAAGGCAAATATTTCGCGAAGCATAACATGCTTTGAAGAAGGATCTATAATCGGCAATGAACGATACAGAGAAGCTGAAGAATTAGTAAAGAACTTCCATGGCGCAGACGACGGCAAGATCCTCGTAGATGCAAGCATCCACGCAGAGTACACTAACACAGAGCAGAGCATACGTGAAACTGCTGACTTTGCAAAGGAGCACGGCATAAATATGCACGTTCACATCTCAGAAACAAAGTCAGAGCACGAAGAGTGCAAGCAGCGTCACGGCGGCAGGACTCCTGTACAGCTCATGAACGACCTTGGCGCTTTTGACACGAACACTACTGCAGCGCACTGCGTATGGGTAGAAGATGGCGATATGGAGATCCTGGCAGGAAAGGGTGTAACAGTAGCGTCATGCCCTGTCAGCAACCTTAAGCTCGCAAGCGGCATATGCAATGTTCCAAAGCTCCTCAGCAAGGGCATAAACGTAGCGATAGGCACAGACAGCGTAGCCAGCAATAACAGCCTGAACTTCATAGAAGAAATGAAGTTCTTCGCACTCCTCAACAAAGCGGCTCACAGCGATCCTACGCTCATAACTCCAAAGCAGACTATACACGCAGCTACGTACGCCGGAGCGCTCGCTCAGGGCAGACACGACTGCGGCAGACTCAGGGAAGGCAACAGAGCAGACCTCATAGTACTCGACATCGCAGCTCCGCACATGAGACCTGTGCACGACATTGCGACAAACGTTGTATACTCAGCATCAGGAAGCGACGTGATCCTCACGATGGCTGACGGAAAGGTCCTTTACAGGGACGGCGATTTCCTGACTATAGACATAGAAAAGACTATAGCCGAGACAGAAGCTGCGTGCCAAAATATCCTCTCAAGGCTCTGATCATCTGATCCGGCCGGCGACGGCCGGTATCGGTACATGCAAATTAGAATATCGAAGAAAAATCGGGGAAAATAAAATATGGCAAAGAAAACATTTCTTAAAGGCGCCGTCATACTCGGTGTGGCGGGCATAATAATAAAAGTCCTCGGCGCATTCTTCCGCATCCCGCTCGCAAATATCATAGGCGACACCGGGATGGGATATTACCAGACAGCGTATCCTGTATACGTGCTCCTGCTGACGCTTTCAACAGCAGGCATACCTACAGCGATAGCGCGTCTCGTATCGGAGCGCACAGCCGAAGGCAACCACAGAGAGGCGTACCGTATATTCCGCCTCTCATTCAAACTGCTGTTCATAATAGGCATAGTATGCAGCGCCATACTGTTTTTCGGAGCACCGTACATAGTAGGCATGTACGCGCGCCCTGAAGCTGTATATGCCATGCGAGCCATCGCGCCGGCGCTGTTTTTCGTACCGCTCATGGCATCGTTCCGCGGATATTTCCAGGGCCTTCAGGAGATGACTCCGACAGCGATATCGCAGGTATTTGAACAGCTTTTCAGAGTTATCGGCGGACTTTCCCTCGCACTCATACTCGTTCCGTACGGACTTCATTATGCCGCAGCAGGCGCATCATTCGGTGCTACAGCAGGTGCGATATTCGGCCTTATAGCCATAGTCATAGTTTACATGAAACAGCGTAAAGCCATACAGGCAAACATCGCGACCTCACCTGCAGACGCAGTCATGGAAGCATCCGGCGATATACTTAAAAAGATAATCATTATCGCGGTACCTATCACGATAGGCGCAGCAATAATGCCGATCATGACAAATATAGACCTTATGATAGTAATGCGACGCCTCACGGCGACAGGCTTTACAGGCGAAGAAGCAAACGACCTCTACGGCCAGCTGTCGGGCTTTGCAGCTCCGCTCATAAACTTCCCGCAGGTCATCACTCAGAGCATGGCAATGAGCCTCGTTCCTGCGATAGCGGCAGCGCACCAGACAAACGACAGAGAAATGATGAACAAAAACGTAACTCTCGGTCTCAGAACAGCAATGCTCGTAGGACTCCCGTGCGCAGTAGGACTCTTCGTGCTCGCGAAGCCGATCATGCTCCTTCTTTACCCTGCCGAAGCAGAAAGCGCAGCAAGCGCATCAGGATGCCTCGCAGTACTCGCAGTAGGCGTTATCTTCCTTTCGTCAGTACAGACGCTCACAGGCATGCTCCAGGGCATAGGCAAACAGCTCATCCCTGTTAAAAATCTCTGCATAGGAGCCGTGTTCAAGGTCATAATAACATATACACTCACAGGCATCCCGGCGATAAATGTAAAAGGCGCAGCTGCAGGTACTGTATGCGCATACCTCGTAGCGTCTTCACTCAATCTCATGGCAGTCAGAAAGTATACGGGCGTAAAGTTCGACATTACACTGACATACATCAAACCGGGAATATCAGCGTTTGCAATGGGTGCAGCAGTATGGTCCATATACCATGTCCTTCATGGCTCCCTCGGCAATGCGCTCGCAACAGTAGCAGGCGTAGGCACCGGCGTGATTGTGTACGCATTCTTGATCCTCGCCCTCAACGGCATTACAGAAGAAGAAATGCTTACACTCCCAAAAGGCAGGAAATTAGCGGCTCTGGCATCAAAAATAAAAAGACACTAGACGACGCGCCCGGCGCGTCACCATTCCGCCGGCGTACGGCGGCAAAATACGTATATTATATTGGGGAGCACGAAAAAACGCAATCGCAGACATGTATAAAACCTTTATATTTGAACATTTATTGAGGCTTTTCTATTGACATGGCATCAGAATTGTGTGAAAATGTTGCGTGATATATGAGTGGACAGGTTTTGAACGCTCAAACCCGTGCTCAAAACATAAAATATATACAGGTCACAAGACCGGACAAAACTTAAGGAGGTTATGTCGTGAATAAGGCAGAATTAATCGATGTTGTTGCAAAGAAGATAGACGGTACAAAAAAGGAAGCAGAAGCAGCTGTAAACGCTTTTATCGAAAGCGTTGAGGAAGCTCTCGTTAAGGGCGACAAGGTACAGCTCATAGGCTTCGGTACTTTTGAAACAAGAGAAAGAAAAGCAAGACAGGGCAGAAACCCAAGAAAGCCTGGCGAAACTATTGAGATCCCTGCATCTACAGCGCCTGTATTCAAGGCTGGTAAGGCTCTCAAGGACGCTGTAAACAAGTAATCATCAATACAACATACATTGATATCACAGAGGCTGGGTCTATACCGGCCTCTTTATTTTTATCATCTGCCGGGCAGATGACGTACATGCAGCGTACATTAAAACGAATGACTATCCGGCGCAGCGCCGGCAGGAGGATATAAATGAGAATAGATAAATTTTTAAAGAATTCGCGCCTTATCAAGCGCAGGACGCTTGCAAAGGATGCCTGTGAACAGGAACGCGTATTCATAAACGATAAACCGGCAAAACCGGGCAGCGAAGTAAAACCGGGCGATATCATACTTATACGCTTCGGCAACGGAGAAGTAAAAGCACGCGTACTTCAGCTCCTTGAGCACGTAACAAAAGAGACATCACCGACGATGTACGAGATAATAGAATAACTTAAAATACTGCATAACTGATCTGGCAAAAATATTAGCAAAGCAAAATGAAAAAATCTTATTTTGTTGTTTACGCCAATCATACTATGTGCTACACTTGTTCACGTAGAGTAAATAATGCGCGTTGACCTGCTGATATTCAGGACTTACGGCAAATTTTGCCGTGATGCTTGATATCTGACGGTCTGGAGTGCTTCAGGATGGGATGTTGCCTGATGACGAAAAGCTCGCTGAGCTTACGGTGCGTTATTGCGTCCGCTACTGCATCATTGAGCCTTTTCTCTATGGTGCGGTATACCCGCACCATTTTTGTGTGCCGATTTTATGATGTATGCAATCACGCATCATCTGTTTAAGTGAGTACATTTCAGAGAAAGGGATTTTTTTTATGCGCTCAAAATCAAATAATTATCTTACTGTTGTTGTATGCGTCGCGCTTCTTATAGCGCTTGACGTTATCCTTACAAGATTCCTGTCTATCCAGACTCAGTTTCTGAGGATAGGCTTCGGATTCCTTCCTATAGCTATAGCCGGTATAGCATACGGACCTGTATGGGGTCTGATATGCGGAGCAGTCGGTGATATCCTCGGCATGCTCATTTATCCGTCTGCCGCGTATTTTCCGGGATTCACTCTGACAGCAGCGCTTACAGGCGCAGTTTTCGGTATCCTGCTTTATAACAATAAAACAAGCCTTGTACGTATAATAATTGCATCAGCGATCGTATGCATATGCCTTAATCTCGGCCTGGACACACTGTGGCTCCATATGATGTACGGAGACGCCTTCCTTGCGATACTTCCGGGACGCATCATAAAGTGTATGATAAATATTCCGGTCTACGTCATAGTTATAGAAATAATATGGGGCAAAGGTCTTTCACGCATCCCGCAGCTGCGTTCCACATCAACATATTAATACAAAACATGATACAAAAAGAAACCTGTCAGTTCCTCAAAGCATCCGCTTACACGGTTTTCCCGGCTGACAGGCATGATAAAAGCAAACCAGAAAACTGTTTCCGCATATCAGCCATTGCAGAAACAGTTTTTTTTATAAAGTATACTTTATTGTAACTATAATTTTGTGCCTTTTGATGAGGGG
>JABLTO010100812.1_pt1 | contig 10595 bp, 6 predicted proteins | sample 7160091 | NCBI WGS metagenome assembly JABLTO01 (sample SAMN14651225, study PRJNA627086) | human gut metagenome | isolation source: feces | host: Homo sapiens
AGCCGCCGCCAGCGCCCGCGGAGCCGCCGCCCGCGGAGCCGCTGTCCGCGGTAAAGCGCCATGTCCCGCGGAACACCACGGTCGTGCCCTCTAAGGTGCCGTTGTCCCAGCCGGAGAACGCCCATGTGCCGTTATGTCCGCCGCTGTGCGCGTTGGAGGTCGAAGCGGCGGTGAAGGTGGTGTCCACCGCGTCCATCGCCTGCTCCACGCTGCGATAAGCCCTGCTGTCGGTGGGCAGCTTTCTGTCGGAGGGGGCTTCGCCCCAGTCATAGCGCACCGTGTAGGTCTTTACCTCCGGCTGCTCCGAGGCCTCCCGATAAACGAAGGTGACCGTGGAGCCGCTGACCTCCTTCTTGACAAAGGCGTGGCCGTTCAGGGTCTGAGGCGGCTGCCAGTTCACGCTTGCGCCTGTCGGAAGCGGCAGAACGGAGGGCGCGGTGTTGGGCATCGCCGTGCCGTCCTCCAGCGCATAGCGAACGGTGACGGCGGTGTAGGTCTGATTTTCGGTGCGGTCGTTGGCAAGGATGTTCCCCGCCCCGTCCGCCACCTCAAAGCCGATGGTGTCGCCGGCGTACAGCGCCGTGTCCTCTGAGAGCTTATAAACGAGAGAGCAGTTGACGAGGCCGGAATCAAAGTTGCTGCCCGTGTATTCCAGCGCGCCCTTGGGCCAGAACTTGGACTTCTCGCTCCAGACGGGAATGGGAAAGTCCTTTTCCGCCAAGAACTCCCTGCTGTCGGTGTGCTGCACCCACAGGCGCAGCGTCACGGTCTGCTCCTCGGTGTCGGAGAGGTTTTGAACGATGGTGCGCAGCTCGATCTCCTGCCCCTTCATGCTCGGAGAGAGGCGGTTTTTGTAGCTGCCGCTCAGAAGGCGGCTCTCCCGATCCTGCTGATACCTCCAATAGCCGGAGTAATTTGCCTGCCGGTAAGCGTCGGAGTTCTCGGAGGGATTTTTATACTCGCCGGTGTAGAGCTTCACCTCCGGTACCGCCGCATAGAGGGCGGGCGGGTCGGAGATCAGCTGGCTCATGCGCTTGGTGCCCTGAAGGGTGCACACGTCGCAGAACTCGTTTCTTGTATTCTCCCGCATGAGGCACTCGAAGCTGGAATTGTACACATACGAATCGTCCCTGTGCGGGCAGGAATAGGTGTTACGGAAGCCCAGCATGTTCTTCCACTTTACCTGCTTGGGGTCTGCCGTGTGAGAGATGTTCAGCGAGGCGCGGTAGGACTCCTCCCCCACGGGGGTCGAGCTGGTCGCATACTCGTCGCCTAAATGAAACAGTCCGTGTCCCAGCTCATGGCGCAGGATAAACGGGGAGGAGCTGCTTTTCGCGGCTGCCAGAATATAGTGGATGCCGCTTTTAATCTCATCGTGGGAGCCGCCGAAATATTCTCCGCTGTTCGCCAGCACAACAAACTGGTTGATGTGCTCATAAACGTAATCATACTGTCTGTATTCATCGGCCTCCGGCATGGTCGTGTTGGGAATGTGCGCGTCATGGATCTTTTCAAGGAAGGCCGTGCCTATGATGCGCTCTAAAATGTGGTTTCTCCAGACTCCGTAGTTGACGGAGATGCCGTTTTTATTCGCCTGAAAAAACGTGCTGCTGCCGTTAAAGCCGTCTTTCGACGCCGTGCAGAGCGCATAGACGTTGAAGCGGTCCGCCATGCTGCGGTACGGCTCCGTGTTCAGCGTTGCCTGCCACAGCTGCTGAACATCCTTGATGAAATCCGCCTGCTGGCTTTTGGTGTAGCCCTCGGCGCAGAACAGGATCACCATGTTCTCCGTGTCGCTGCGGGGCTTCTGGATCACATACACCGGAATGGTGGGGTTGGCGTACTCACGGTCGGTCGTGTAGCGTTCGCTCATCTCCACCTGAAGATACGTCTCGGTGTCCACATCCCAATTCCCGTCGCCGGTGTCCCGCTCGGCGGGAGAAAGGGGCGTGCTGTCCGCCGGCTTGCCCGGCGCGGCGCCAACATAGGGGTCAGCCGCCGTGCCGCTGCCGGAGATCACGGCATAATACGCCGCGTCCAGATAGAACGCCGGACGGACGCCGTAGTAGCCCTTGTAGGGCGCGTCGCGTCCGATGCTCCCCTGCGGGCTTACATAGCGCATATCGTGGTTGCAGTCCGTCACCGGCGTCCGCAGCCAGTAGTTCCAGCTGACGCCGCTCCGGTTCTGCCCGATGTAGTAGCCGCCGAGGTTTTCGTAGACGGTATGGAGCTGCTTGACGTCCAGCAGGAACACCTTGTCGGTGATGTTCTCGTAATGTGCGCCCTCGTAGCCGTCTGCCACCGAGCCGATGTCGGTGTTGTAGGGGAGGTCGGCCCCCGGCGCGTCGATGTAGCCCGCGGTGTACTCCGGATGGGAAACGATGGCGCGCTGCGTCACCGTTTTGATGGCGGCGGCCTCGTCTCTCGTAAAGTCGTTGAGGAAGCCCGCCTTGCCGTCATACGCGCCGCCGCCCATGATATAGCCGTCCTTGGGCGGGTTGCCGCAGAGCCATTTCACCTGTCCGGCGTCGGCGTCGGAATTGAGCCACGAGCGCATATCGCTGTCGCGCCAGTGGTTGGAGCCGTATTTGCTCCGGTAGCCGCTGCGGCGGTGGGAGCCGCTGACGGAATTTTCGCTGGTCTGCGCGTCATAGGGCATAGAGTCGCACAGTACCCTGTCCGAGAGCATCAGGGGGCCGTTTTCGTCCACGCTGACGCAGCGCCACAAGATCGGCTCGCCGTCGTAGCGGCCCAGTTGAATGTAATCGCCGAGCTGAACGCCCGCCTCCGCGCCCGCGGCCCTGACCGGCAGAGGGAGCAGGCAGAGCGTCAGGACAGCGGAAAGAAGCAGAGCCGTCACTCTGCCGCTTTGCTTGTGCTTCATGTGTATAATCCGCCTTTCTGCAAAAGGCACCGACGGGGTTATGAAACCTGCGGTCTTTCGCACATTTTCAAAATTTGTTACAATATCCACGGAGAGTTCGGTACACTACAGAACCCGTGGAGGTGAGTGGTGGGGCTGTATAGCGGCAACCCCGCATGTGTATATGGTTCGGTCGTCCGTTAAGGCATCAACGATTGGCGCAAACAAGCAGCCCGTAAACTTATCTCTTTCAAATCGACTCGATTTTGCCGGATGACCAGTCACTGCCGAACCTTTCCAATCTATCTTGGGAGGTATATGTGGCATTTAAGATTTTCCGCAAAAACTGCTGTGGACTGGATGTTCACAAGACCTGGATTTACGCCTGTGTCGGAATTACCGATCCAACCGGACGTACAGAGTATAAGCAGGCTCGCTTTTCCTCCTTTACAAAAGGCTTGCAGGAACTGGCTGACTGGCTTGCCAAATACGACTGTACCGATGTTTGCATGGAATCCACCGGTAAGTTCTGGATACCGGTGTTCAATATCCTTGAAAATTTTTGCGCACATGAGCACACATATACGCAGCATATAAAGTTTTCCCACTTCCCTTAGGCCCAAGGATATAGTATGTGCTTGGTTCAAATATCTTCTCGAACCCACACGCCTTGCGGCACAGGATCCTAAAGGTGGGCATATCTATCGCCCCAGTCAGGGGACATTTTCCTTTGGGGCGGATTTCCCCCGGTCAGCCTCGGCCTGTATTGCGGAGGTTTTCATCTGCTTCCAAATCGAACGGGGTCTGTCGGGATTGGCGGGCGCGGGCTGCGGCTCATAGTCGGAAGCCTGCCGCTGGTGTTGCCTTATTGGGCTTTCTTGAGCCGGGTGATTTCATTGCCATGATACTTAACGGCTGCTTCTAATATATCGAAGCGGTCGTACATTCGAGCCTACAGGTCGTTCCTCTGCTCTTGCAGCTTGGCGTCCATCAAGCTCGGTCAGGCCCTTGCTCTGCTCTTGCAGCAGTTCGCGGAGCTGCTGTAGAGCTTCCCTTGTCGTTGCTCTGCCCTCCCCGTCCGTTTGCTTTATTTCTGCTCGTCGCGCGCGATGGTCTCCTTCACGGCGCGGTAAATGAACGCGTTGGTGGACTCTCCCCGCGCCTTGGCGTGCTCTGCGATATTCCCCTTTTCACCTTTGGGGACGCGCAGCTGAATGTTCTCCAGTTTTTCGTGATATTTTTTACTGGCGCGCAATTGCGCCTCGGTCTGCTTCATTGGAATACCGCCTTCTATCCTCTTTGTTTCATCTTACAAAATAAGAAGCCGTATGTGAATACACATATTCCACAGATTATTACAAGAATATTTGGATACATTGCCCATTGATATGTGCATACACATATGCTATACTGTCATTACAAAGTAAAACAACGGCAGTTGCAGGGAGTTGGCGCTCCCCGCAACCTGCGCAGGTGGATGTAGCACCTACACAACGGCTGAAGCCGCACCGTCTGGAAGCAGTATACCCTGTTTTGCCCCGTTTGGCAAGATACGGCTGCTATAAACCTTCCTCCGTGTGCGCTCGGGCGTCAGATCTCCGCACCCTCATGGTGGTTTGGAGCAGCGTGTAGGCAGCTTTGCCTGCACGCTGTTTTGCTTGCCACGCTGAGGAAAGGAGGTACCGTTCCATGAAAGAGTTCAAGGCCCGCAGCCGCGCGCTTTATCCGCGGCACATACCCTGAGCAGCGCATCGGGTGACCCTGCGGTCACCGCCCCGCTTCCCCCCTGCTGCAGCTCACAGGCGCGGAGCAGAACGCGCCGAAAACAAATTTTATTTTATAGGAGATACGATCCATGAATACGACCGACAACATCAAGAGCCTCTTCAACAGCGCAAACCCCATGGCCACCGAGAACAGCTATGAGCCCTCCGGCGTCTGCATCGGCGACACGGTGCTCGACAACACCCCCAGCGGCTTCGCCCTGTTCCAGGCAATTGGCGGCCACTATACCTCCCCTGCTCAGGCCATCGAGGAGCTGGTGGACAACGCCATTTCCTCCATCAGGGCAAACGGCGGCAGCGGCAAGGTCATTCTCTGCCTCACGGATGGCGGCGGCTATGTAGACATCTCCGTCTGCGACAGCGGCACCGGCATCTCGGACCTCGGCGCGGCGCTGACCATCTCCGGCTGCGGCGGGGCGCAGACGCCGCTGAATGAGCACGGCTGCGGGCTGAAGAACGCCCTTTCCTATCTCAGCGAGGAGGCCGAGCTGTGGCTCCTTGAGAGCCGCACCAAGGAGGACGCGGCGGCGGACCGCTACCGCTGCGTATCCGCGCCCTATGCCGCCATCGACCAAAGGATGCGCGCAAGGATCCATCAGGGCAGCGGCGCCATTCTGTTTGAGACTGGCACCACCGTTCGCGTCCGCTGCGGCAAGGAGAAGCTTGAGTGCCTCAAGCCCGCAACGAAGCGCGCCAAGGCGGACTTCCGTCAGCTGTGCGGCTACCTCAAGGAGGAGCTCGCCTACACCTACGCAGCCATCCTTGCGGAGGGGCGTGTCACCATCGGCATCATCTGCCGCGAGCAGAGCGCGCACGAGAGCTGCCACCGGCTCGAGGCGCTTGAGCCCCTCTGGGAGGCAGACCCGATAGAGCTGCCGGAGACGCCGGCGGACTTCGGCGGCGGCAAGCTCACCGTCCGCTGCCGCTACGGCACCATCGAGGCAGATAAGGAGAATGCCACCTACTACAAGGGCAACATGGCCTCCTCCGGCCTCGAGATCCGCATCAACGGCCGCTGCATTGAGCGTGGCCTGTACAGCAAGGTGTTCGGAAGGGCGCTGCACCCGAGCTGCAACCGCTTCCTCGCGCAGATCGACCTGCGCGGCGAGGACGGCTGCGCGTTCCCCGCAACGGAGACGACGAAGAACGCCTTTGTCGAGGGAGACGCGCGCACGCAGGCGCTTTTCCGCTGGATTCGCGCCAATGTCAGACAGCCGGAGACCTCGCGCGAGTCGCTGGAGAGCCGCCTCGTCGGCAAGCTCGCGGAGAAGAAGGCGGCGGAGAGCGATACGCTCCGCATCGGCCGCGAGGAGGGCACCTACCGCACGATCGGATTGCAGGGGAAGATCGACCTGCTGGTGAGCAAGACCGGTGGGATGACCATCTATGAAGCCAAGGCAAAGAACACGAAGGCGGAGGATCTCTATCAGCTTCGGCTTTATGCGGACGGGTGCGCGATGGACGGCATGCCCGCGAAGGAGAGCGTGCTCATCGGGGCGCGCCATCCGAAGGAGGTGTGCAGTCTGGCGGAGCAGCTCAACAGCCAGTGCGACCCCACGGGAGAGCCGTACCACTTCGTGCTGCGGACATGGACGGAGGAGGGCATCAGCGCGTGATACCCTATCCGGTGATCGATGTGAAGGCGACGGGGGAGAACATCCTCCGCCGCCGGATCGAGAGAGGGCTGCACGGTGTTGGACATGCAGCGGTACCTGAACCTCGCGTGTCCTCAGTCCGTGTATCACTGGCAGGCGGGACGGACGCTGCCGAACATCGATAACTTCTACGCGCTGAGCGTACTGCTCGGCACGACCGTCAACGACCTTGTGGTTGAACGAAATTGCTTGTAAAACAGATGGGAAATTGTGAACGAAAACGGTATGACTTCTGTTGGCGAAGCATGAGAATATGCCCATAGGCTAATATACAGCGTCCGCCTCCCTGTTATGGGGGCGGACGCTTATTTTACGGAGAACACACCGGATATTGCCTTTCCTATGGACCTGCAGCAGGCCGTTCCGTCTTATCTGCCTTTCTCCGGTCTCTTTGCCTTACCGCCTGTGCGCTTGCTCAGACAGTTGGATGCCCATGCGAAGAAGTGCGGCACAGAGGAGAAGAGAAACGCATTCCCCACAAGCTCTTCAATCAGCTCCTCGATCGTGAAGGGGCGATACCCGTACGGGTCCAGATGGTCGATCAGGGCATCGGGGTCTCCGTTTATCATGATCCGCAGGAATTTCTTCGTGTCCTTATTGACCGAAGCCAGCCGTTTCAGGTGGTCCTCTGCCTTATCAAGCTGATGGAGCTTATAATACAGGATCGACAGCGGAAGCAGCATTTGCGTTTCCTCATAGGCGTCGTATTTCCGATGCAGCGCCAATGCGTGCAGCTCGTCCTCCGTGTAGGCATAGAGATGCATCAGGAGATAGCGAATGCCGAGGTTATCCCCCTCGCACAATTCCAAAAGCTGCCGGCATTCCTCGATCGCAAGCTGCATCATGCCGCATTCGATCAACGAACCGAGGTACTCGCGGCGCACGCGCATATAAGGCCGTGTCTCCATGATCCCCCAGAACGCCCCTGTCCCTCTTTCAAAGCAGCCTTCCTCCTCCAACGGCTTGGCCGCCTTTTTGATGAGATCCTCCAGGGCGGTAAGGCGTGCCTCCGGAGCGTCCTCCGCCTCGGTCAGGATCAGCTGAAGCTGCGCGTCCACATGATCCGGCTCAAGCTCCAGCGCCTTTTTCAAGTAGCTCAGGCGCTTTTTCTTTGATGCGGCCTGCTCGGCGAGCTCCAGATAGTCATCGGCCGTTTCAATCTCTCCCATACTGCCGTCGTCCGGAGAGCCGTTGTGCTGCGACAGAAATTGCTCCGCCAGCCGGTCAAAGTCCTTCTCATCGTTCAGCTCCTCGTTGTGGAGTTCAAGAAATTTCCGAAGCTCCGCCAATACCTTTTCGTTTTCTCGGCTCATTGCTGTCCTCCCGCTTTCCGTTTTGGCTCTGGTGTAAGTTAATTGTATCATGTCGTGCGCCGCACCGCAAGCACAAGCGGATGGAAGGGGCCAAGCTCCGCCTTGACACCGAAGCATGAAAACGGTACAATGAAGCCATAAAATACTGAGAAAGCAGGCTTTTACAATGCGTGCAAGGATAAATGGGAAACAGAACTCTGCGTGGCTTACGGCGGCGCTGTGCCTTGCGTTCGCGGTGCTCGGGCTGCTGCACTTCGGCGGCGTGGGGGTAAAGTGGATGACGCTGCTCGCGGGCATTGGTGTGATCGCGCTGCTTGTGCTCGGCGACCGTAAACGGATCTGGAACCTCCCTTCCCTGCTGCTGCTCGGCTATGCGGCGTTTTCGTGGGTGACGATTTTTTGGGCGATGTCCGGCAAGTTTCATCTGCGCGAGGGCTCGAAGCTCCTCATCGCGGTGTTTTTCTTCCTGCTCGTTGCCATGCACGGGCGCTTCGACCGCGCGTTTGCGCGGCGCGTGATGGGCGTGATTGCGGGGATTTCCGCGCTCTATGCGCTTTTGAGCATAGAGGCGGTGAGCACGGGCTTGACCAAGACGCTGCTTGCGAGGCTGCCCGCATTGGATGCGGAGAAGATCGTGTTCCAAAACAGCCGTTTGAACGGCATTTTCGGCAACGCCAACATTGAAGCGTCCATCTACGCCATCGGCATTTTCTGCGCGGTCGCGCTCGTGTGCGGAGCGGAGAGAAAATGGCAGCGCATTCTTTTTACCGTTACGCTGTCGTTCAGCGCGTTTGCATTCCTGCTGGTGTTCAGCATGGGTGCGATCGCCTGCTTCATCGCGGCGGTCGCGGCGTATCTGATCTTTGCGGGCAAGGGGCGCAGCGCGGCGCTGCTGCGGATGCTGTCGGCGGCTGTGCCGACGCTGGTGTGCGGATTTATTGCGTTTGCGCTGCTCAACAGCGAGCGGAGCGCGCTGGTGCTTGCTTTGCTGCTGGCAAATGCAGGAGTGTCCGCGCTGCTGGAGCTGACGGTGAGCGCGAGGCTCTCCGCAGTGCTGGAGCGACACGAGAAGCTTGCCTTCGGTGTGCTGATCGCGGTGGCGCTGGGCGCAGCCGTGTACATCGCTGCGGCGCTGAAGGTGACGGGCCCGTATACGTTCGGGGCCTTTATTGACCGCAGTGCCAGACTCAGCGCCGGCGAGCATACGGTCACGGTCGAGGCGGACGGCGAGGTGACCGGCTGGATTTATTCCTGGGATACGCTCGGAATGCTTACCGGAGAGCGCACCTCGCTGCATTATGGCAAGGTGGAACAGGAGGTCACGATTCACGTACCGGAGGGAAGCGAGATCTGCGGCTTTAATTTTTCGGCGGAGCCCGGCGTGACGATCTACCGCGCGGTCATTGACGGCGTACAGGAGATCCCTTTGAACTTCAGGCTTCTGCCGGGCTTTGCGGCGAACCGCCTGCAAACGATCTCTGCGAGCAGCTCGCCGATCATTCGTGCAATGTACCGTCAGGATGCGCTCCAGCTGTGGAGGTTCAGCCCTGTCGTCGGAAACGGCGTCGGCGCGTTTGAGACCGGCGTGACGCGGGTGCAGGACTATCCTTATGAGACGAGGTATGTGCATCAGCATTATCTGCAAATTCTGCTCGAGGACGGCGTGGTCGGGCTTGCGTTATATGTTGGTGCGCTGGCCGCGATGCTGCTCGCGCTCTGGAAAAAGCGGGAGCAGATGCAGGAGAGCCAGTATTACTGGCTCTACCCCGCACTGTGCGCGGAATTTGTGATGAACGGCTTGCAGATGTGTTGGGATGTGTCCATGTCGATGATCGTGTTCCTCTGCATGACCTATGCCCTCTACGGGCTGATCGTCGGCGCCTGCGCCGAGCCGTTTGCGGAAAAAGCCGCCGCGGCGGAGGAGAACGGAAGAAAGAAGAAAACGCAGGCGAAAAGGATTGACCCCTCCCTGCTGGCGCGGAATATTGGCATCGGTTTTACCGTGGTCGTGGTGCTGACGCTGTGCGGCAACCTCTATGCGGCGTCGAAGGCGGACGCGCCGGTCGCAGATGGGGATGAGTTTCTCTATAACCTCAGCGCGGCGGCAAAGCTCGACCTTTATGAACGGAACGACATGATGCTCTCCTATGTGGTGAATTCACTGGAGATGGAATATCCGGAGGATTACCGTGAACAGGCAGACGAGTATGCCGCGCAGCTCGCCAAGGTGCAGAGCAATACCATTCCGCGCTACTTAGTGGGCTACTACCTGCAAACGCAGCAGTATGGCAAGGCCATTGACGCGGCCATCCTCGGCGCGTCCTACTCAGCGTCGGATGCCGACACATGGGACGACTGCGCTGCGCTGCTCAACGAAGCGCTCTTCCAGAATATGCTCACGCCACTTCTGACGGAGGAGCGGGCGGCGCTGATGGCAAAGCTGACGGAGTATTATGACGCCTTGCAGGCATATAATGCCTCTGCGCTTGTGCCGGTGGAGCTGAGCGAGAGTGCGCAGGCGTTCTTTGACAAGATCGTTATCCTGAACGGCTGCATGGACGACGACCGGCTCTTTGCCGAAACGCTGTTCACGGCATAAGCCGCACACAAGGAAAAAGGAGCGCCCGTGGCTGCGGCCATGGGCGCTCCCTTTGTCTCACATGAGTTTTGTCCGAGTGGTCGGAAGACTGTGAACGGCGACAGAGGAACGGTGCGGAAAATCCTCCTACACTTGAAGTATAGACTTCAGTAAAGGAGGACTTTTTTTGAAACAGGACATCATCTGCACCGGTCCGCCGGACGCGGAGACGCTGGGCGCGGCGGTGGGCGAGTTCCTGCGCACGGTGCGTCCCGAGCGGCAGCGGCTTTACGACTACTACCGCGGCGAGCAGAGCGTCGACAAGGGCGAGACGGTGCGCGGGCGTCCGGACAACCGCCTGCGCGCGCCCTTTCCGCGCTACATCACGGAGGTGCACACCGG
>JABLTO010096758.1_pt1 | contig 10588 bp, 9 predicted proteins | sample 7160091 | NCBI WGS metagenome assembly JABLTO01 (sample SAMN14651225, study PRJNA627086) | human gut metagenome | isolation source: feces | host: Homo sapiens
AACCGTCCATCCATTGCCCTCCCATTATAACAAAAATAAGCATAGCTTCCGAGGCTTCCTATACGCTTCGGGTGCTATGCTTATTTTGTACCAAACAAAGGAAAGCGGAGGAAACCATATGCTCAGCCTGCGAAATGCGACAGAAGCTGATCTCGGAGAGATCCGGAGAATATACGAATACGCGCAGGACTACATGATCCGGTCGGGAAATCCCACCCAATGGGGTCGCTCTTATCCGAGCGCGGACCTGATCCGGTCCGACCTTCAAAAAAAGGTCTGCAAGGTGATATACGATGAGACCGGCATACACGGGGTGTTTGCTCTGTTCGAGGGCGCGGAGCCTACCTACGCGCACATTGAGGAGGGCGAATGGTTGAACGACGAGCCCTACGTCACGATCCATCGGCTGGCCGGCGACGGGCGGGTCCACGGGCTGTTCCAATGCGCCGCCGATCATTGCAAAAGCATTTCCCCCAATGTCCGCGTCGATACCCACGCCAACAATACGACGATGCAGCGGCTGATCGAGAAGAGCGGCTTTAAGAAGTGCGGGATCATCCATGTCAGGGACGGCTCACCCCGGATCGCATACCAGTGGACGGCGCGGTGATTTTCTCGTGCCGGACGCCGGTGCGCGGACGGCAGTACACCGCGACAGCTTACGCCGCGGCCTTTCCGTCGCTCCCGATCACTCCGGCTTTATCGTTGAGCCCTATTCGATTTTAATTTCCGCAAGGACCTTCTGCGGCTCGACCCACGGATGACCGACAATGCCAACAATGCGCAAGCGTTTCGCTTGCGCATTGTTCTACAGGCTGATACAATGAACCTCACGCGGGATGCCGCCCCGAAAGCCGCAAAGCGGCCGGATCCGGCGGAGCCGACCGCTTGCGAAGCGGCGGGCTTCGGTATATAATACAGAAAACACGGCGAAGGAGGCGGGACGATGCTGAAAATAGCCATTTGCGACGACGACGCCGGAGACCGCGAGCGGATCGCGGAGGACCTCCGCGTTTATACGGCCGCGCATCAGGAGCACGGCATCGAGATGACCGTCTATTCCTCCGCCTTCGCGATGCTGGACGCCTTCGAGAAGGCCGGCTATCCGGATATCGCCCTGCTGGACATTTGTATGCCCGGAATGCTGGGGACGGAGCTGGCGCGGGACATCCTCCGATGCAGCGAAAATACGGACATTCTTTTCCTGACGACCAGCTCGGATTACGCGGTGGACGCCTTCGCGCTCCACGCCGCGGACTACATTCAAAAGCCGTACACGCAGGAAAAACTCAACGCCTCGCTGGATCGCGTGATTGCCCTACGGCAGGAGCGGACGTGGCTCCTGCTCCCCTGCGAGGGCGAGCTGCACCGCGTCGCGCTGGAGGACGTGCTGTACATCGAGACCGACGGCAAGCGGCGCATCTTCTCTCTGGCCTCCGGCCGGAAGCTGACGGCGCGGCTGACCGCCGCCCAGCTGCAGGACTGCCTGGCGGGACGGCGCGGCATGATCCCGTGCGGAGCCTCCTACGTTGTGAACCTTGCACACGTCCGCTGCTTTTCCGGCACGGACCTTGTCATGGACGGCGGCGAGCGCATTCCCGTTCCGCGGCGGCTGCGCGCCCAAATTAAGCAGGCATACTTTGATTTCTACTTAGAGGAGGTCAGAAACGGATGACGGACCCCCGCTACATCGGAACGGTCCTCTATGTGGGACTGGCGATCTTTGCGGCGCTGCTGGCGGCCGGCCTGCTGATGCAGGAGCGGCGCCGGTCCGTGCAAAGGACAGCGCTGCTATGGGGCGCGGAGGGACTTATCCTGCTGCTGGATCTCTATCTGTGCTTCGGCCTGCTGCCGGCGCCGCTGCGGCTGCCGGTGTCGCTGACGGTCGGTTTTCTCAGCTATTCCGCCGTTTTCATTGCGGTGTCCGCGGACGGCTTCTGGAAAAAGGTCTATCTGCTCATCACGTTTTTCTGCGTGTGCTGCATCTCCTGGTCCGGCGGCCTTTACCTGTGCTATTTTCTTTTGTCCGACCGCCCGATGGCGGTCAAATACCTTGTGCGCACCGCGCTCCATATTGTCACGGCGCTGCCGATCCTGCTGGCCTACCGGAAATACGGCAGGCCGCTGCTCCGCGAGGTCAGCGGCTTTCGGAAGCAGAGCTGGAGAATGCTAAGCATCGTCTCCGGCATCTATCTCCTTCTCTTCACGGCTCTTATATCCAAAATTCGCATGGACGACGGAGTGGAGCCGGATACCCTGTTCGCTTTCTGCTCCACGGTATGCACCTACGCGGCGGTCAGCGTTTTGAGCATCGGCAACATTTTTTATATGCGCAGAGACGCCAGAGAAGCGCTCGTCAAGCAGAAGCTGGAGTACCTGGCGAGCTACATGGAGACTGTCAGCCGGGCAGAGCGGGAGAGCCGCCGCATCCGCCACGACAAGCGGCACCACGACGCCTGCATCGCCGCGATGGCGCGCGTGGGCGACACCGACGGCATCCTGCGCTATCTTGAACAGGAGCAGGCGGTCGCCGAGAGCTTTCCCGCGTGGTGCCCGCACCCCATGGTCAATGAGCTGCTGCGCTCCTACGCCGAAAAGGCGAAGGCGGCGGGCGTGGCGTTCACCGCGCAGGCGGATACACCCGCGCAGTCCGACGTCGCCGACGTGGACTTTGTCGCCATTCTCGCGAACCTTCTGGAAAACGCCCTCCATGCCTGCACCGCGGCGCACAGCGCCGGCCCCATCCGCGTCCACATCCGAAACGTCGGGAAAAAGACGGTCCTCGCGGTGAGCAACCCCTGCGTCAACTTGAAGCTGGAAAACGGTCTGCCCGCAGAGCGAAGCGTCGGGATCGACAGCATCGTTTCCGCCGCCGAGCGCTATCAGGGTGAGGTACACTACAAAGTTGAAGCCGGCGTCTGCACCGCCTGCGTCATTCTCAATCCATAGATACGGAATCCAGAAAACCGCCCGAGGGCGGTTTTTCTTTTTTGCCCGTGACCAATTTGGGAGGCAGAATGACCAATTCCGGCATTTTTGCTCCGTCGGGGTGCGGCTGTGCTATGCTGTCTCCGGAAAAGGAAGAATGCCGCCCGCCGATGACAGCGCAGGGGCGCGGAAAGGACAATTTCTATGAACTGGCCTTGGAAGAAGAAAAAGCTCTCCTTTGCGGAGACCGCCAAATTCAACTGGGAAGCGGACACCAACGAGGAGCTGCGGCAAAAGCTCAACGAGCTGGCAAAGCAGTATCCGACGCTGAGGGAGAGCGAGTACCGCGAAAAGCTCCTGTCGCTGTTCCGGGAGCGGGGGCTGGACATCAATGCCGAGCAGCTGGATATGCTGCTGCTTCTGCGGCAGAAAACGGATCAAATGCTGCTCGAGCGGAAGGCGGAGCGGCAGGAGGACAAGCCATAGTCTCCGACCGGCCCGGTCTGCCGCGGCCGGCGGCAACGGAAGATCTTTATGCGGTGGGGCACGATGAACACACCGAGGCCGGAGGAGCTCCGCGACGGCATTACACGTCTGGTATTTGACGTGGAGAAGCTGGAATATATCTCCTCCGCGGACCTTCGCGTGCTGCTTGCGATGCAGAAGCTCATGAATCAGCAAGGGGAAATGGTGCTTCAAAACGTGAACGAGGCCGTGATGGAGGTTTTTGAGGTCACGGGCTTTTCCGATATCCTTCGCATCGAATGAGCGTTCGTTCGGGAGCGCAGCGGAAAAGAACGGATGAGCGGGAGGAAATGAGTATGCTGACATCGAAAAAGAAAGGCTATCGGCTGTCGCCGGAGACCGTGGATCTTCTTTCGCAGGAGTTCGCGGATTCTCTGACGGAGGCGGAGGCGGACCGAAAGGATATCCTGCGGCTTCGCCTCTCACTGGAGGAGATCCTGGAGAGCTGGTCCTCCGCCCTCCCCGGCGCGCCGGTCACCTTCTGCGCGAAAAAGCGTCTGGGCAGGCAGCGGATCGAGATCCGCGTCGAGGGGAAGGAGCTTCAGGCCGACGACGTGCTGAAAAACTGCTTGCTCTCCAGCCGCCTGCTGGCGCAGGCGGGCCTTACGCTGACGCAGAGCTATCAAAACGGTGAAAACTGTCTGACCGTCGAGCCGCCCAGAAAGCGGAAGCTGGGGCAGATGCAGAAGCTCCTGCTCGCCATCGTGTCGGCGGTCGTCCTCGGGCTGCTGCAGCGCCTGCTTCCCGCGAGCGCGCAGGCGGGCGTCCGGGCCGTGACCGACCCGCTCTTTACGCTGATCCTAAACCTGCTGCGCACCATCTCCTCGCCGATGATCTTCCTGGCGATCTGCTGGGGCATTTTCAACATCGGCGATATGACCATGATGGGAAGGATCGGGAAGAAAGTGATCGGCCGCATTGCAGCGCTGAGCTTCCTCGTCAGCGCGGGAGCGACCGTCTGCCTTTTATGGCTTTTCCCGCTGGAGCTGTCCTCGGGCGGCGCGGCGCTGAGCGGATTCTCGACCATCTATCAGATCATTTTAGATATCGTTCCCTCGGATATCATCTCTCCGTTCCTGAACGGTAACACGCTGCAGATCATCTTTTTGGGCGCCGCCGTCGGCATCGCCCTGCTGATCCTGGGCGACCGTGCCGCCGCCGTCCGCACGTTCATTGAGCAGACGAACGAGGTGGTCCAGTTCCTCATGGAGGCCATCGGCGACCTGATCCCGCTTTTCGTATTTTTCAGTCTGTTCGCTCTGCTGGGCTCCGACTTCGGCTCCGAGCTCTCGGGCATCCTCAAGGCTATCGTCATCACCTATGCACTTTGCCCGCTGATGTGTCTCGTATTCATCGGCATCCTTGCCGCGCGGCGCCGGGTGAGTTTCCGGCTGCTTGTGCAAAAGCTGCTGCCGACCTTCCTCATCGGTCTCACCACGGCGTCGTCCTCCGCGGCGTTCGCCACCAATTTAGAGACCTGCGAGAAGAAGCTGGGTATCCCGCCGATGCTCGCGCATTTCGCCGTGCCCCTGGAACAGGTCCTCTATATGCCCAGCGTTGCGGTCGCTTTTGTGGCGACCTGCCTGTGCATGGCGGAAAATTTCGGCACGGCCATCACGCCCGCGTGGCTCCTCACGATGATCGTTGTGACCGGGCTTTTGTCGCTGGCGATGCCACCCATCCCCGGCGGCGCGCTGACCTGCTACACGGTCATGTTCACCCAGCTCGGCATCCCCGGCGAGGCCCTCGCTCTGGCTGTCGCGATCAATTCCATGATCGACTTTATCGCGACGGCATCCAACCTGACCTGCCTGCAGGTCGAGGTCACGACCGTCGCAGGCCAGCTGGGAATGCTGGATACGGAATGTCTCAAAAACCCGGGATAGGCCCGCGCACCGGTGCGCGGCCGTCCCGAAGCGCGAAAGGCGGAAAGCAAAATGGGATATGAATACTTGCGGAACGAGGCCATCATACGCAGCAAGACGCGGGAGTTTTTCGGCGTCGGCACGGTGGTGACGGCCTCCGCCTATCTGGTCTCCGTTGTGGACTTTATGCTCATCGGCGCCCTTTTGGGCGCTGATGCCGTCGCTGCCGCGGGCCTTGGCGACAGCTTTGTGGATGTGGCGGAGCTATTCGGCTTCGTCCTCTCCTCCGGCGGCCCGGTCGCCGCGGGCATCCTGCTGGGCAAGCGAAGGCTCCGTCAGGCCAACGGGGTCTTCACCCTGTCCCTTCTTCTGACGCTCGCGGGCGGGCTTCTCTGCTGGTGCCTGCTGCCGTTCTGCGGCTTTTTCAGCGGCGTCCTGTCCAACAACGGCGCGATTGCGAACGATGTGGCGCGCTACGCCTTCTTCACCCTGCTCTCGTCGCCCTTTGTCGGCGTCAATCTCGTCCTCTCCAGCTTCGCCATTCTGGACGATCGCTCCAAGCTGGCCATGGGCTCGGTCGTTGCCGCCAACGGAGTGAACATCGTGCTGGACGTTGTCTTTATGAAGTATCTGCGCATGGGCGTCGCCGGCGCGGCCGCGGCTTCCCTGCTCGGCAACGCGGCGGGCATTCTGGTGGTGCTTCCCTACCTGCTGTCCAAAAAGCGCACCTTCCGCTTTGTTCTGCGCGCCGACGACCTGCGCGAGACCAGGCGGGAGCTGGCCTCGTCCTGCTCCTCCTTTGCCACAGACAAGGCCTCACGCATCTTCTCCGGCCTGACGGTGAACCTGCTTCTGATGTACTTCGTAGGCAACATCGGCGTGGCGCTCTACGCGGTGTACAGCCAGCTTCGCTTCATCCTGCGCATTCTGGCGGGCGGCGCGCTGCAGACGATCTCCACGCTGGGCAGTATGCTCTACGGAGAGCGCGACTTTTACGGGCTGCGGAAGATGCTCTCCCTTTTGTCCAAGTACACCTATGCGCTCGTCGCGGCGCTCATGGCGGGACTGTTCTGCTTCTCCGCGCCGTTTCTCAACTCCTACGGCATCGCCGCAGAGCCGGACACCGTGCTCGCGCTCCGCATCATGCTGCTCAGCCTGCCCTTCCTCTGGCTCAACGACCTGCTCGCCAGGCTCTATCCCAGCGTTCAGCGGCAGCGCCTGTCCGTGCTTTTGCTGACGCTGCAGAACGTGGTGCTCAAAATACTGCTTCTGCTGCTCTGCGTGGCGGCCATTTCGCGGCTCCATTGGCGCAGCGTCCCCGCCGTGGCCGTCTGGTGCCTGCTGGTGGAGCTGCTGTCCCCCGCGGTCACGCTGCTCCGGGAAAAGCAGACCTGCGGGAACGTCGCCCTCCTCGGGCTGGAGGATCAGGCCGACCGGAGCTGCCACTCCTTTTCCATCACGGGAAGGGCGGAAAACGTCGCGGACATCCACCGGGAGATTGACTTGTTCTGCCAACAGAACGGCATCCCCCGCAACAAGGGCGTCCTGCTGGCCATCGCCTTTGAGGAGGCCGCCCTCAACACCATCAACCATAACGAGCATGTGAGCATGATCGACATTTGTCTGCTTCTGGAGGAGGGCAGCCTGATCGTCCGTATCCGCGACGACGGCGCGCCCTTCGACCCGCTGGCGTTCGTGGACGATGAGGATATCCTTCAAATGAACAACATCCGTCTGCTCGAGCGGCTCACCGATCAGAAGACCTATACGCGCATCATGAACATGAACAACACGGTGCTTTCGATCCGACTGGAGGCGGCAGAGAATGACGGAGCAAATGACGGCACTTGCTGAAAATTATCCGGCAGCCGCGGAGCTGCTGCGGCGGCATGGCGGCGAAACGCTGCTTACCTATCTCGGGCAGCTCCACCACCGGCCGCTGCCGGACATTCTGCCCTCGGAGGACCTGCTGACAGAGGTGCGGGACTACTTCACGCCCTTTTTCGGCGCGGAGACCGCCGGGGAATGTGCGGATGTTCTCCGGCGCCGCCGCTGCCTGTCCACCGCCAACCACCACCATCCCGCGTTCGAGTACATGACCGTGCAGGACACGATCCTCTGCGACCGGTGGCTGCGGACGCAGGGCGAGACCGGGGCGGTCGTTCCGTTTCTGTCCTGTGCCAACCCGAGGCTGGACAATAACGTCTACCCGAGGGGTATGCTGGTCTACGACTGCACCGCGCCGGGAGGCTGCCTGCGGCTGCCGTTTTATCCGTTCAAGCTGCGCCACGCCTGCGTGGCCGCCGTGGAGGGCATCTCCCCGGACATGGTAGACAATGCGCTGAACCGCCTGCGGCAGGAGACGCGGCGCGGCTCCTGCTCGCTTCGCACAGCCGACGCGCTGGAGCGCTTCTGCCGCGAGGTCCTGCTCTCTGACCGTGTGCAGCGCTGCGGCACGCTGCGGGAGCAGACCACGGTCATCAACGCCATGCTCTCACAGCGGTACTTCACCGACCGCGCGCCGCAGTACCTCTGGATGCCGATGGAGACGCTCACCGCCCGCCTGCTGGAAAGGGATCTTCGGACGGAAGCCGCGCTCACCGGTCAACTGCTGTTCCGGCGGGAGCTGCGCGCATCGCTTCTGCGGGATCTGGACGGCGTTTCCGGCTGCTGGACAGGAGACGCCGGCGGCACGCACTTTTTCTGGGGGCTCGACCGCCGCACGGTACTGTTTCCCCTGCGGCTGTGGGAGAGCGCGGGCACAGCGGCGCTGACGGGTCAAAACTCGCTGGGCGAGGCTGTGACCGTTCCTCTCACGCCGCAGGCGCTGACGGAAGGGCTGCGGGACGGGTCGCTGCTACCGGGCCTGTTCCTCTGCTTTCTGGAGGCGCACTTCCTCCGCGACTTCACGGTGTTCGGCGGCTTCTACCAGCCCACCTATCTCGCTGAAATGCGCCGCGGATTGGTGCACGCCTTGCGCGAGACGGGCGGCTATGAAACGGAGGCCGCGATCATTGAGGCGAAGCGCAGCGCGATGACCCTTGGGCTGATCTATCTGCTGCGCAGCCGCGAAGGCGGCCGCTTTCCCGTTTCCACAGCGGAGCTTTTGGAGCAGCCCGTTTCGATGCTGGAGATCGAAGCAAGTCTGCAAGTATCCGTCGCGGCGGCGCTGGAGCATCTGAATTGAACGCGCAAGCCGGAAGCTCCCTCGTTATGGGAGCCTCCGGCTTGTGTGTCTTTTTGAGGATTTATTTCAAAGAATGAGATGGCAGGAAACGCCTTATGTCCCTCTGCGCTCCGTCCACCTTCGGTCAGCATAAAAGGCCAGCTCGCCGATCATAACACCCAGCACCGCCGCGGCAAGCACATCGCTGGGAAAATGGACATAGAGATACAGCCGCGAAAAGGCGATGAGCGCCGCGAGCGGGATGGCCGCATAGCCGAAGCGGCGGTCCGTTTTCGTCAAAATCGTCGCGCCGATGACCGAGGACAGGGTATGACCCGATGGGAACGAATAGTCTGTGGGGTCAGCGATGAGCAGCCGCACGCTGCTGTCCACGCCCAGCAGGAACGCGGGCGCGTCAAAGGTCACAAGGCTCATCGGCGGAAGCGGTACGGTCAGGTTGACCGCTCCATACACGATGGCGTAGAGCGAACCGAGCATCAGCCCTAAAATGAGCCAGACCATCTCGCTGCGGTATTTGTGCAGCGCGGTGCGGATGGCGTGAATGGACAGCGCCACGCCCGCGAGCACGCCGAAGCCCAGCGCGAAGAGCCCCGGCAGCACGGAAAGCTCCATGTGCAGGAAGCTGCGGACAGCCTGAATGGCGGGCAGATACACGCCCGCGATGAGCAGAATGGACGAGCCCGAGACGCCCGGCAGCACCATCGCCGTGATGGCGACCGCGCCGGAGAGGAAGATATAAAGCATCGAGAACGGCGAGAGCGACGCGAAGCTGACGCTTCCCAGCGCGGATGAGCCGCGCAGCAGCGTGAGTCCTACGACCACCGCCATGCCGAGCAGGGCGAACGGCGCGCCGCGGAGCCTTTTCAGCGCTGTGCGCTCCGCCGCGGCGATGAACGGGATAAAGGCGATCGTCCCGCCGGAGACGCCGGGGGCGCTGTCCGCCAGCGCCATGCAGAGGCCGTGGAATGCCGTTAAGATCATGGAAACTACCTACTTTCTTTGAAACACCGTCTGCGTGGCGGCGAGCATCGGGCGCAGTGCAAGGATAAAGAGAACGATCAGGCACACGCCCTGCGCAGCGAGCCAGCTGCGCGGGCGGAGCAGCATCGCTGCCGTTTGGACGAGCAGCACGAGCGCGCCAAGCGCGAGCTTCCCGCCCGCAAGGCGGAACGGCAGCAGCCTTCTCGCGCTGACCGTGCGCATCAGGAATACGAGCAGGCAGCCGAGGAACATGGCAGCCGCCGCGCTCTGCACGCCGATGCGCGGAATGAGGAACAGATCGAGCGCGATGTTCGCCGCCGCGGCGGCGAGTGAGATCCAGAGCGATGCCGTGCTCTTCTTTGTCACGACGTAGACGCTGCCCATGAAGTTGAAAAACGCCGCCGCGATCATCGAGAGCGTGAGGATCGGGATATAGCGCCAGGCGTCATAGTAGCTCTCCGCCGCGAGCAGCCGGATGAGCAGCGGCGAAAACGCGATGATGCCGCCCGCGCAGAGGCAGACCGCGGAGAAGAACGCGTCCCACACGCGCGCGTAAAAGCGCGCCTGCGCCCGGCGGTCGCCCGACTCGGCGATAGCGGAGAGCTGCCAGGCGTCCATAAACACCGTGGCGAGGATGGTCAGGATGGTCGGCATCTTGTAGGCAACGGCGTAGATGCCGTTGGCATCGCTCCCCACGAACCATTTCACCAGATAACGGTCCGACACGCCCATGATCCACCAGAAGACAGCCGTGGGGATCAGCGGCACGCAGTAGGTGAGCATCTGCCGCCAGGGCGCGGCGCGCGGCGCCGGGCGGAGCTGCCGCCAGAGTCTATCCCTGCATATGAGAAAGAGCGCGCTCAGGCAGTCGGCCACGACCGTGGAGAGCAAATACCCCATCACGCCCCAGCAAAACACCGTGAGAAAGAGCACATTGAGCGCGATATAAAGTACGGTGTTGAGAAGCCCCTGCACAGCGTAGAGCGTGGTGTGGCCCTCGGCGCGGATGAACTGCGCGCAAAGGGCGTGGACACAGGCGGCTAGGATAAACGCCGCCAGCAGCGCGCCGAACGACCGGTGCTTGCCTCTCCCCACGATCTGT
>JABLTO010146890.1_pt1 | contig 10586 bp, 9 predicted proteins | sample 7160091 | NCBI WGS metagenome assembly JABLTO01 (sample SAMN14651225, study PRJNA627086) | human gut metagenome | isolation source: feces | host: Homo sapiens
AATTCACCGCCAAGTGCCGGAATCTCTCCGACCAGAGTCTTTAGCAGCGTTGATTTTCCCTTTCCGTTCTCGCCGATTACCGCAAGACGCTCCTTCTTCTGCAAAAGGAACGTAACGGTGCTGAGCACCTTGTCATAGCCTATCTCAAGGTTCTTCGCATTTATTACATTGGTATAGCTCTCAATACGCGGAATATACCTCGCATGGAATGCCTTGGTGTCGAAGCGGCGCGGCTTCTCAATCTTGACCATGTGCTCTATCGCCATGCGCTTAGAATGTGTCGCAGCCACCTTCGTCGGAGTATTCTTCCACTTCTCAATCCATTCGGTGAGACGCTTAATCTCCTTCTGCTGCTCCTCATAGTCCTTCTCCTGCTTTATGAGGTCCTCCTCCTTGCGCTTCATAAAGGCAGTGTAGTTTCCGGCATAGCGCTTGATGTGGTGATATTCAATCTCATAGGTTACATCTGCAACCTTGTCAAGGAACATTCTATCATGCGATACAATCACAACCGCCCTGTCATACGTCTTAAGGTATCCCTCCAGCCATTCGATTGTCGGCATATCAAGATGGTTCGTCGGCTCGTCAAGAAGCATGATATCCGGTCTTGTAAGAAGGAGCTTAATAAAAGCCACCTTAGTCTGCTGTCCTCCCGAAAAGCTTCCTATCGGTCTTTTTAAATCGGAGAGCTTAAAACCGAAACGCTGGAAAATCGTCTCCATATCCTGCTTCCACGTATATCCGTGAAGTGACTCCATCTTAGACTGGATAGCCGCGTACTCACGCAGAATAGACGCATCATCGGAGCTTTTCATATTCTCTTCAAGCTCACGCATGCGTCTCTCACATTCAAATATAGGTTCAAATACCTTCTTAATCTCGTCCTCAACCGTAATCCCGGTATCTGTAAAATTAATCTGTCTTAAAAATCCAATCTCCTGCTTACCGGCAGTCTCATACCCGCACTCCTCATCACTGTCTATATTGCTCATGCCTATATCGTGCGCGATAAGCTTCAAAAGTGTGGTCTTGCCACAGCCGTTTCTTCCGACTATGGCAATCTTCTCATTGTCCCGCACTTCGAAATTGATATCCTGTAAAATAACGTCACCGCCGAACTGCACATTGGCGTGACTTATTCTTATCCTCATGGCTCCTCCCATCCAATGTGAGAGCAGCTTATCTGTAAAGCCCCTTTACAGCAGGATACAGCTTCACAAAATGAGCATATCTCTCATCATATTTCTTTACAAGCTCCTCGTCAGGCTCCACTGTATCGACAACCTTGACAATCGCATCAGCAGCATCCTTTACGGAAGCATACTCGCCATTGGCAACAGCGGCAAGCATGGCACCACCAAGTGCCGGACCTTCCTCTGCGGCAATGACATCAACCTTAATATTCAGAACATTTGCGATAATCTTCTTCCAGAGCGGACTCTTAGCTCCACCACCGCAAATCTTCGTTCTCTCAATCTTAATTCCAAGGCTCTTGGCAACCTCGAAGGAATCCCTTATTGCAAATGCAACACCCTCTAACACCGCAAGTGTCATGTCAGCTCTCGTTGTATCAAGGGACAATCCGAAGAAGCCTCCTCTTACAAGAGAATCATTGTGAGGTGAACGCTCTCCCATAAGGTATGGAAGGAAGTATACACTGTTCTCACCAAGCTTGTCAATGTTCTTCTGCTGTGCAGCGTAATCCTTGGTTCCGATTATCTCATCCATCCACCACTTATTGCAGGAAGCGGCGCTAAGCATACAGCCCATAAGATGATAATGTCCATCGGCATGGTCGAAGGAGTGAAGTGCATTATGCTCGTCAACCCCGAACTTATCGCTTGAAATGAATATAGTACCGGAGGTGCCAAGTGAGATATTGCAGCTTCCGTCACCTACTGTGCCTGTTCCGACTGCCGCTGCCGCATTATCACCGGCGCCTGCCGCAACGATGACATTTTCGGAAAGTCCAAGCTCACCTGCAACCTCAGGCTTTAAGACTCCAACCTTCTCATAGCTCTCATAGAGCTTAGGAAGCATCTCCTCCTTGATTCCGCAAATCTCTATCATTTCCTTTGACCAGCACTTGTTCTTTACATCAAGAAGCAGCATTCCTGAGGCATCCGAATAATCTGTGCAGTTAACTCCTGTGAGCTTGTATGCAAGATAGTCCTTAGGAAGCATAATCTTCTTAATACGCGCAAAGTTCTCAGGCTCCTTATTCTTTACCCAGAGAATCTTAGCTGCGGTAAAGCCTGTGAAGGAAATATTTGCCGTGTATGAGGAGAGCTTATCCTTGCCAATCACATTGTTGAGGTAATCATTTTCCTCGATAGTTCTTCCGTCATTCCAGAGAATAGCAGGTCTTATCACCTCATCATTCTCATCAAGAATTACAAGCCCGTGCATCTGTCCTCCGAAGCTGATACCTGCAACCTTAGAAGCGTCAACACCAGCGATGAGTTCCTTGATACCCTCCACGGACTTCTCGTACCATGCCTCAGGTGGCTGCTCAGACCAGCCCGGATTAGGAAAATATAACGGATATTCCTTTGATACTACATTTAAAATATTTCCCTTCTCATCCATGAGAAGAAGCTTAACAGCGGATGTACCTAAATCTACACCAATATAAAACATTTTCTTTGTCCCCCATTTTTTCCATCGTGAACGGTCTCTTATGCTGCGATTAGCCGTCCATGATAATTCATTTTAAAATTCCCCCACAAATATTGATAACTCAACATTTATGGGGGATGAATACTCACATATTAGTGATAAAACACTTACTGCCTATTAGCAGAATGGATTCTCAGTAGGATATAACATACCCTTTGGCTGGTTGAAGTTGATATCCTCAACAGGAATGCCAAGGTACTTAAACACCTCATAGAGAGCCTTTCCGTAATGACCGAATGCAACTGCACCGTGATGTGGGAAGTTCTTCTCAATGAGTACATGGCGGTAGAAACGTCCCATCTCAGGAATAGCGAACACACCGATTGAACCGAACGAATGTGTAGGTACAGGGAGAACCTCACCCTGTGCTATGTATGCACGAAGCTTAGTGTCTGCTGTGCTCTGTAAACGGTAGAAGGTGATGTCGCCTGGAACGATATCTCCCTCAAGTGTTCCGTTAGTAACCTCGATAGGAAGAGAACGTGCCATGATGAGCTGATACTTCATCTCGCAGAAGGAAAGCTTCTTAGATGATGTATTTCCGCAATGGAAGCCCATGAATGTATCGTTCAATGTATAGTTGAACTTATCCTTAATCTCCTTGTTGTAAAGCTCTGCTGGTACAGTATTGTTAATATCAAGAAGAGTTGTAGCATCCTCAGATACAACTGTTCCGATGAACTCACTGAGTGCTCCGTAGATATCAACCTCACAGGATACAGGGATTCCTCTGCCTGTGAGACGGCTGTTAACGTAGCATGGAACGAAGCCGAACTGTGTCTGGAATGCAGGCCAGCACTTTCCTTAATATGTTTCTCATAGTCGGTCTCCTTCACAATTCATGTCCTACCGTGGAATAATATAATACTCTGACCATGCCCCCTCACCCTTGTCTGACTTGGTGTTAAATGACTCAATCAGAATCCTGCCATCATATTGACCATCTTCTCCTACATATAATTTCATTTCAATGTTACCATTAACCGGCTGATTATCCTCACTGTTACGTTCATCACTCAGATAATAAAGGTAGCGTTGTTGTGTATATTCAGAATATACCGGTGATAAATCTTTCTCATTCGCGATATCATATATGAATATCACTGCCGTATTGTCGGCAGAATCATATACATGTAAAACAAAATCCTTATTACCGTCACCGTTTACATCCATAAGGTCACTATCGCTTCTCCAATGCAAGGTAGCTCCCCACGGAACACTCACTCTTTTATCACCATATTCCATATACAGCTGGCCTGTTGAATTAATCTCCCACACAAGCCTTATTCCCTCCTCAGAAAAAACGAAATCCCATGTCTGTGAGTTCTCATTGTATACATAATCCTGAAAGGTGTCCTCATTTTTATAGCTCATATTCATTGATTTCTCAGGTTTCGGGGTGGCTGTCTTGGCGCGCTTAATTCTCTTTGCCTCGGTCGTTACCGCCATGTCCGAAAAGACATATTTTCCCTCATCAACGGAATAGTGGTATGAGAATTCAACCTCCAGCTTCGCCTCACCCGAGTTCTCATTGTAATTTATTTTTAATATATTTTCCTCATCGATAGTTGAACTCAGATAAGCACCTGCGTCAGCGGAGAAGAAAGACAGGGGCAGATTATCAGAAGATACATTATCAGTATGAACATAATCATCTCCATATCCGTCCCTTTGTGCTGCAAAATTAATACTCTGAATTACAGCGTCAGCATTCAGCTCCAGCACAACATTGTCATCTTCAATATGGTACGGAGAAATAACCGCACAGTTCGTCCAATCAAAAATATACTCGACACTATATTTTTCATTGGACACACAATAGAGCAGTTCCTTATGTCCATCACCTGTAACATCCCTCATTGCAAACATATTTGAACCTGCAATTAATATGATTGTAATAAAAAATAAAAATAATTTTCTCATTTATGTGCTCCTCCTCAAAAAAATGTATGATAACAGGCAAAACAGTTTTCGTCTGTTTTACCTGTTATCAAGATAGTTATTTGATAAAAATTAAGAATTTTTAGAATGATTTGTTGCAGAACACATTATATCCACCATCCCTATATGGATTTAAATCAGTCTTATATGTTGTAGTATTAATATTGCCTAATGGAACCATCCAACAATCATAATAGCTTACTCCGTTGCCAATTATTTTGTTTCCATCTGCATATGTATTTTCTAGTATACTTTTTACACTTGAAAAATAAAGTTTATTAACTACTCCATAGTACAATCCCGTTGGTAAAGTACGATTGGCGTCTAATAAAATTGCAGCTAATTCATTTGCATATACCCACTGTGGCTTAGAAGCATATGAACTAAAATTATTATACTTAACGCTTTCATAAGTAGAAAATTGCTTTTCACCTCCTATAGTTTGGCTTACAACACTTACAGCATCGTTTACAGTACAAAAATCACTATTTTGAGAATCTATCCTATTTTGTATTATCCATGCAACACACTCTTGATCTTGGCTATATGTAGGAGACTCTAGCATGATAACTCTAGCCACTATGGTTTGATCAGAAAGCCCCACCGCCCTTGTCTTGGTATTAAATATATTTCTGCCCTCTGTGTATATTTTGGATGTAACCTCCCATTCAGGGTATTCATCATAGAATAATTGTGCTGTTTCAGCACTAATACCATCTACAAAACGTCCGAGTTCTGGTATGTAATATCTTCCGTCAAAAAACCAGCCTGTCTCGTTTTCATATAAATTACCAGCATACCTAAATGAATTAACATTTCCAATAAAGCTTAAATCGTTGCTTTTATCAACCCTATTACCATGATTATCTACGGAATATACTTTATTTATAATATCATTAAAATATTCATATTCCACAACTCTTTCATTATCATATTGGATGCCTTCTATTATCATTCCATCATATACATATTCATACTTTTTTCCTGAATACTCAAATCCATCCAACATTACTGTACCATTTTTACTAGAATATATATATTTTACGACATCACCATCTTTATTTTCTGATACCAGCCGCCCATCTTCATAGCAATACTGTGTTAATACACCATTAACACTTTTAGATACCCTATTGCACTCTGAGTCATATGAATATTTTATATCATACTCATCATTTTTTGCTTCAAGTAAAGTGTCAAAAAATATCCCGTATCCCATTTAAGTGTCCAACCATCTACATAATCTTCGGACCATACTTCTCCGCACCCCTTTGTTTCTTTTTTCTCTCCTCCCAATTCCTCTGCACATACATTTTCAATAAAGAGATGAGAAAAAGCAACCAACAATACCATGCACATTGAACAAATCTTGAATAAATAATTCTTCATAAAACAATCCTCTCTTTCTCTGTGAATTAAATGTGACAGCTGTTACAATTTTGCCATGTTGCGCATCAAGGCACCACCATTAATGGTTACGAATATTCTACCCCCTTCTTTTTGATTGCACCATGACATATCATGATACAAATTAATTTCATCATATGTCATGGCTAATAAATTTCTGCCATATATACTTAATCTTATCAAAAGAAAACAGGAGGATTTACCACTATGAAACTTAATAAAATACTATTTGTCCTAATCACTTCACTTGTTCTGTTATCTGATTTGCTCCCAGCCGCACATAATATGTATGCGAAAGCAAATGGAAATGCAATATATTCTGTCAGCATGCACAGTGATTATGAAGATATTGACTATACACATAAATGACCACTATCTTCAAAGGTAATTATGATTATCAATCCACCTTTTCAGGAACTCCATTTTTGATGTGTTGTTCTTATATTTTTCAAAAACATAAGCCATTTTACACATTGTCATATCCTGCGACGTTATATTGCCGCGTTGGCCATTATTCCATACCATACAATATAGGAGCGAGGCGAGAGAATGCATTCTCTCGCATTCCGCTTCTACCCTGATACCTGTCTTTGCCAGCTCGTCTGATTTATCATATTCTCCGGCATTTCCCCAACAGCTTGCAAAGCATGAGATGAAGCTCTCATAATCTCTCGCATATCTCTTTCTGTCTAAATCATTATCAGCACAGTTCGAGAGCAAAGTATCAAGCACATCCAAGTTGTCATATCTCTTTAGTCTATCCATGCATGATATATATTTCTTTATAATCATTCTCTCTATAGGAAGAAGAATCTTATATTTAGTGGCATCTGACATTTTAAACGGCAGAAGCTCCTCACACCTTTTTGCTATCTCCTCATATGTCAGCCCACCCTCGGCAGCTTCTGCCAGTATTTTTTCGAAGCCAATGACCATACAATTTAGCTGCATTGATTTGTTAAGTATTTTACACAGGTTGTCAGATACTATCTTTTTACGTTCATAATCCTTTTTTATTTCACACTCAACCAATTCATCCCACAGCTTATATGCCCTGATATTATCCGCCACAATCACATCACTTCTAAGTGCACCCTTGAGTCCGAGCTTGTCAAGCAGCATTCTGGATGTCCTGCAGCTCGGGGAGACCTGCTTCATTATTATTCTCTGGAGATTTCTTGCACTGCAGCCCGTTCCTGCAAGCTCCTCTATTGTCATGCCATGCATGATTCTGCGCTCATTAATAAGGTCGTTGACAAGACAGAAGCCGCAGTCGATATAGTATGGATACCACTCGAACAGTTCATAGTCATGTCCCTGCATTTTGAAGAAACATTCACAGCCTTCAAGTAATTCCTCATATTCCTCAAGCCTGCCCTTGTCATTATCCTGTGCAAGCACAAGCATATATCTTAACAATGGTCTTATATAATGCAGCCTTGAGGTCTCCTTAAGCACTGACAAGGCCGCCAGAGCATGCTGATACATTCTGCTGTATTCATCCCGGTGTGCCCTGCCTGAAGCTATGATATCCAGCATTCCGCACACCGCCTTCGGATATATGCATGCCATATTCCAGCTCTCAGCATTGCTGCTGTGGCAATAATCCAGCAAAATGGCATATATCTCCTCCGCCTTAGCTATATGCCCCCGCTTATATTCCAGTCCTGCTATATTAAGCATCATAAATGCCTCATACACCGAGATGCATTTGACAACCTTTATATTATCATAGTCAGGCATGGTAGCCTTAAGAGCACGATTATACAGTAGTATTGCGCTCTCATCATCACCCTCAAGCTGTGCAAGTCTTGCTCTCATATATGTACAAAATTGTGCTGAAAAACAATTATTACCATATTGTACTTCATATATCTCCAGCAGCTTCTTAGCTGCACATACATCTCCTGAATGCAGTCCTTCAAGTATATTCTGCCTGTCCGACAGCTCGCGAAACTCATCGAGCTTCAGATATATCCCGCATCTGTCAGCATTGATACCCACCCTTTGAAAAAGAGTCCTGATAAGATGCGTACTGCCTGAAGTGACTCCGTTCTCCAACTTATTATATATTCCCTTGCTGCATATTCCTTCACATATATCATTAACAGACAGGCTGCGTCTTTCACGTTCATACTTTAGCAGCCAGCCGAAATACCCCTTATCCGAATCGCACATTCGATATATTTCTCCCATCTACACAAGCCTGTATATTATCACGAACTTATATTCATTTCGCTCATTAGGACTATATATGTATATAGTAGCATCTATATATTTAAATATCAAGCGATTTTTATATTTGGGGGTTTTTCGTGGACGAGAAGAACAATAAAAATCAAAATCAGAGCCAGAATAACAAGGATGGCAATAAGGGAAATAAGTTTAACCAGACTCTGCTGATACTTCTCATTGCAGGAGTCATAACGGTATTGGCAATAAGCTGTGTGAATACTTTCCTGAATAACAGCACAAGTCAGGAGATAAGCTATACAGACTTCATCAACATGCTTGAGAACGGAAATGTGTCCAAGGTGGTATATGATCAGGACGTTATAAGAATCACGCCGAAGACACAGCCTATAGAAGGACTGAAGCTCACATACTATACAGGATATATTTATGATGAAGATGTAATTCAGTATATGAAGGACAACAATGTAGAGTACAATGTCAAGATACAGGACAAGAGTTCATCTATTCTTGATTTTCTTCTTGTGTATATTGTTCCGTGGGTTCTCATCTATTTCATTTTCAGCTTCGTATTCAGGAAGATGTCCGGTGGCGGCGGAATGATGGGCGTTGGCAAGTCAAATGCCAAGATGTACGGCATGGAAAAGGCGACGGGAGTCACATTTAAGGACGTTGCGGGACAGGATGAGGCGAAAGAGTCACTCACTGAGATAGTTGATTTCCTTCATAATCCGGCTAAGTACACCCATATAGGTGCAAAGCTTCCTAAGGGTGCACTCCTGGTTGGACCTCCGGGAAGAGGTAAGACACTTCTTGCCAAGGCAGTTGCGGGAGAAGCGGGAGTTCCTTTCTTTTCACTTTCAGGTTCAGACTTTGTCGAAATGTTTGTCGGTGTGGGAGCCTCAAGAGTGCGTGACCTGTTCAAGCAGGCACAGCAGTCGGCTCCGTGTATCATATTCATCGATGAGATTGATGCCATCGGTAAGAGCCGTGATTCAAGGTATGGCGGCGGCAATGATGAGAGAGAGCAGACGCTCAACCAGCTTCTTGCTGAGATGGATGGATTTGACCCGTCCAAGGGTGTATTTATCCTTGCTGCGACCAACAGACCTGATGTACTTGATAAGGCACTTTTAAGACCGGGACGTTTCGACCGGAGAATTATAGTTGATAAACCGGATTTAAAGGGAAGAGTCAATATACTTAAGGTACATTCCAAGGATGTGCTTATGGACGATACGGTTGATCTTGAGGCTATTGCTCTTGCCACGGCTGGTGCGGTGGGTTCAGACCTTGCCAATATGATTAACGAGGCTGCCATCAACGCTGTCAAGAATGGCAGGGGAGTTGTAAGCCAGAAGGATCTGTTTGAATCTGTGGAGGTTGTCATTGCAGGTAAGGAGAAGAAGGACAGATTGTTAAGCCCTCAGGAGAAGAAGATTGTGTCTTACCATGAGGTAGGCCACGCACTTGTCACGGCTCTCAGCAAGAATGCGGAGCCGGTTCAGAAGATTACCATTGTCCCAAGAACCATGGGGTCTCTTGGATATACCATGCAGGTGCCTGAGGAAGAGAAGTACCTTATGAGCAAGGAAGAGCTGATGACGAGAGTGTACACTCTTCTTGGAGGCCGTGCGGCAGAGGAGATTGTGTTCAATTCAGTGACAACAGGAGCGTCTAATGATATTGAGAGGGCGACGAAGCTTGTCCGCAACATGATTACACTGTATGGTATGTCAGACCGGTTTGGACTCATGGGGCTTGAGACTGTCGAGAATCAGTATCTTGACGGAAGAACAGTCCTCAATTGCTCGGACAGAACGGCTGCAGAGGTTGATGACGAGGTTAAGGTTGTCTTAAAGGATGCTTATGGCAAGGTCAAGGAAATGCTTGCACAGAACAGAGAAGTGCTGGATAAGGTAGCAGACTTCCTTATCGAAAAAGAGACCATAACCGGCAAAGAGTTTATGGAGATTTTCAATGAGGTGAAGGGTATTAAGCCGGATGAGACCGGGCAGAGTGGTGCAGAGCCGGACAGCACGGAACAGAGTGGAACTGAAGCAGGTCAGCCGGAGCAGAGTACCGCTGAGGTGATTAGCACCGATGCAGACACGGAAAAAGCTGACGGAAATATAAATTAAGCCATATAAGAAGCCGATATAATCTGTAACGGATTGTATCGGCGTTTTTGCGTAATAGGAAATTTTGTTCTATGGAGGATGAATTCATGAGAATTGACAATAATACCGGAGTATGTCGGAGTGTGCAATGACAATCCTATAGAAGGAAGCTGGCAGGACAGGAGACTTGGAATTTCATTTTTTTATCATTTTGAATATGCTGAGTGGATTGCATTATATATATGT
>JABLTO010042844.1_pt1 | contig 10582 bp, 8 predicted proteins | sample 7160091 | NCBI WGS metagenome assembly JABLTO01 (sample SAMN14651225, study PRJNA627086) | human gut metagenome | isolation source: feces | host: Homo sapiens
AGATCGCATTCATCCATGAAGCCAACACCGAGACGCGGAAGAAGGAGCTGTTTGCAAAGGTGCGCTCCGGTCAGGTGCGTGTGCTCATGGGCAGCACCTTCAAAATGGGCGCGAGTATGAACGTGCAGGACAGGCTCGTGGCGCTCCACGACCTCGACTGTCCGTGGCGGCCGGGCGATCTGGAGCAGCGCAGCGGGCGCATCATCCGTCAGGGCAACCGCAACAAGGAGGTACACATCTACCGCTACGTCACGGAATCCACCTTCGACGCCTACCTCTGGCAGACGGTAGAAAACAAGCAGAAGTTCATCTCCCAGATCATGACCTCAAAATCCCCTGTTCGCTCCTGCGAGGACGTGGACGAGACCGCCCTTTCCTATGCGGAGATCAAGGCGCTGTGCGCCGGAGACGAGAGAATTAAAGAGAAGATGGTGCGCCCGTAAGGGTGTATATCAAAATCCGCCTTTAGCAAGCGGTAGGTAAAGATATCAAGAAAGGAAGGTGAAAGAAGTAAACCTATCATCCCACAACTTATCCGGATGGGGAAACCCAATGGGGAGTGTAGCATGTTGTTATCCGAAAGGATGGGTGTGCAGCGGTATATACAGCATCCAAAGAACCGATGGACATGGGGATGAAAATTTGCGTATGAGGATGAAAGCTGGATTGCCTGATACGATAGCCGGAACTTGGGGACATCTTGCCCTCCGTAGGAAAGATGCTGAAACCTACGGTGCTTCGATAGCCGTTCTTCCATTTTGGATGGCTATGTGATATCCGAAGCAAAGTAACTTCAAGACAGAAGTAAACGGCGAAAGTCGCATCCGACAACGCAAAACGCTATATTGATATACGCTACCGGGGATGACCTAAACCCCGTAAGGGGCATGGTTACACAGCTCCCATAGTAGTCCGAGGACTCTGAATTAACAGAGATGGCCGTAAAAACGGAAGCGGGAAAACCGCCTACATGGCGAAGGGGAGCAGTTTACCTTTTTAATACAAACAGAAAGGATGGTGCGTGAGGCACTATGAGAAATCCGATTGATGTATTGAATAGTCTAAGCGATAAAGCAAAAGACCCAATGTACAGATATGAGAGATTGTATCGAAATCTGTATAACCCGGAGTTCTATCTTCTGGCCTACAAGAATGTATACGCTAATGATGGAAGTATGACACCGGGAATGGATGGCAACACCATTGACGGCATGAGCAGCAGAAGGATTGAAGGGATCATTGCATCCCTGAAAGACAAAAGCTATCAGCCGCACCCTGCACGTCGGGAATACATCCCGAAGAAGAACAGTGATAAAAAACGGCCACTGGGAATCCCATCGGCCAATGATAAACTGGTGCAGGAAGTTGTCCGAATGATACTGGAAAGCATCTATGAACCCACCTTTTCAGAAAACTCACATGGCTTTCGTCCTCGTAGAAGTTGCCATACGGCTCTGCTGCATCTGCAGCGCACTTTCACTGGGACGAAATGGTTTGTGGAAGGCGACATCAAAGCCTGTTTCGATTGTTTTGACCATCATGTGCTGATCGATATCTTACGCCGTCGCATCAAGGATGAAGCCTTCATCGCTCTGATGTGGAAGTTCCTGAAAGCTGGATATATGGAGCAGTGGAAATTCCATATGACCTATTCAGGCACACCGCAGGGCTCAGGTATCAGTCCAATCCTTGCGAATATCTATTTGAACGAGCTGGACAAGCATATTGAGGAGTACAAAAAGCAATTCGACAGGGGAAGTTCCTCACACAGAAAAGCAAACCCCGAATATGAGCGTATGAACGGTTTGGTCAAAAGAACGAAACGTAAATATGCAAGGATTTGGGACACGCTCAATGAACAGGAACAGAGAGAATGTGCCCGCCACATCCGTTCGTTGAAAGCAAGTGCTCGGCAACTACCGCATTGCGAAGTATTCGATGAGGGATATAAAAGTCTGCAATACATTCGATATGCTGATGACTTTATCATCGGAATGATTGGGAATAAAGCAGACGCCGAAGCTCTCAAAGCCGATCTTGCCATATTTTTGAAAGAGAAATTAGGTTTAACTCTCTCAGCAGAAAAGACGAAAATCACCCACACATCAGAATGTGCCCGTTTTCTTGGCTATGATATCAAGGTGTCTCGGTCTCAGGAAACAAAAAAGCTGAAAAACGGAACAAAGTCCCGTGTGTACTCGGCGGTGGTAAAACTCTATACGCCATTTGATAAAACGATGGCGAAGCTGCTGGAAGTAGGAGCAATCCGTATCAAGAAGGATACCAATGGTAAAGAACGTTGGAAGGCCATCCACAGGAAGAAACTCATTAACCGTTCGGACATTGAGATTCTAAGCAAGTACAACAGCGAGGTAAGAGGCTTGGCTAATTACTACTCGCTGGCGTGCAATCCCATAAGAATGGCTCATTTCTCAAGCCTGATGAAGTATAGCATGCTCAAAACCTTTGCTGCGAAATATCGTACAAAGACCTCAAAGATCAAAGCTCGATATCTGAAAAAGGGCATTTTCACAGTCCCTTATATGACGAAAGCTGGGCCGAAAGAGTGTGTGTACTACAACGAAGGATTCGAGAGACGAAAAGAGCCGCTATTTGGACAGGTTGACATGCAAGCAACCTACAAAAAATATGCAAAGCCCAGCAGCCTGATTTGCAAGTTACGCGCAAAAACATGCGAACTATGCGGAACAACCTGCGATGATATCGAGATTCACCAGGTTAAGCGGTTGAAAGACCTCACAGGAAATGCTGAATGGGAACAGGTAATGCGGTCACGTCACCGCAAAACACTTGCTGTTTGTCCGAACTGCCATGAGATGATTCACCGGTCTAATAAATCGCAAGATGATGGTAAACGGCGAGCCGTGTGCGCCGAGAGGTGCCTGCACGGTTCTGGAGGGAGTCAGTAATGCTGGCTTACCTCATGATCTGGATGTGGACGTGGCACGTCTTCGCCTGATGAAGGCAGATCACCAGAGCCAGCAGTACCGGCTGGAAGACCGATTGCTGAAATTCTTCCCGCAGGAAATCGAGAGGAACCAGGGATACATCCGCGGCTTTGAGCTGGATCAGGCGACTGTCGCAGCTCATCCTCTGCCGGAGAAAGACTTTATCGGCATGACCATCGGCGGGGAGACCTTCACCGAAGCCAAGGATGCCGGCGAAGCGATCCTGGCTGCCTGCAAACAGGTGAGCAATGAAAAAGATCATGCTCTCGGCGAGTACCGCGGCTTCTCCATGAGCATCATGTACAATCCAATGTCGCAGATGTATCAGCTGACGCTGAAGGGCGCGATGTCCCATCAGGTGGAACTGGGCTCCGATCCGCGCGGCAATATCACCAGGATCGACAATGCACTGGCTGGCATTCCGAGGCGTATGCAGAATGTGGAGAACAAGCTGAACGACCTGAATCAGCAGATGGCTACGGCCAAGGCTGAGCTGGGCAAGCCATTCCCGCAGGAGGAAGAGCTGCGATCCAAGAGCGCACGTTTGGCGGAGCTGGACGCAAAGCTGAATCTGGATCGTCCTGCCGCACAGGCTGAAAAGAAGAAGCCGGAACAGGAACGGTGATGTAAATGACGCTGTTTGAAAAAGTAAAAACCAACGTGACCACCCTTCAGGCCGCTGAGCGCTACGGCATGAGGGTGAAGCGCGGGGGCATGTGCAGGTGCCCGTTTCATAATGACAAGAATCCAAGCATGAAGATTGACACACGATTTCACTGCTTTGGATGCCAGGCGGATGGTGATGTGATTGATTTCACCAGCCACTTTTTTAGTCTCACGCCCATGGCGGCAGCGCAGAAGCTGGCCGATGACTTCGGGATTCAGTATGACCGAAATCAGAAGGATATGCCGGTAAAAAAACAGCACACTGTAAGCGATCAGGATGTTTTCCTTCACAAGGTGTCTTACTGCTATCAGGAGCTTGCTAGCTATCGGAATCTTCTGGTGCAGTGGCAGCAGCAGTATGCTCCGCGGACTCCGGATGAGGAACCGCATCCCCGTTTTATGGAAGCCATTCGGAATCTGGAAATGGTGGAATACGATCTGGATCTGCTGCAGGGCGGCGAAGAACCGGAAAAGCTGGAAATCGTGAACGATTACCTGCGGGATGAGCAGGAACAAAGGGAGGCCATCAGTATGGAACCTATCGTGAAAACACCGGTCTATCATCAGTCCGCTGCTTATGCGCGGGAGCATGGTGAACTGGAACAATACAGGCAGTCGCATCGGGCCAATATCGACTGCAAACGGGATATAGAGAAAACAGTCTCAGCACACTTTGACGGAATGCGTCTGGAACGAAAGGCTGCGCCGGAAGTGATTGAGCGCTTCGGGGCGGAGCGTGTCGCGCTGGTACTGGCGGCGACAGTGCAGGCTAAATCCTGGGACGGCCGCTTCTCGACGGCGAATAAGGACTGGGCATTCAGCTTTGACTTCCCGGATCCTGTCAATGAGCTGGTCTTTGACCGCCGGCATGATTATGCTGTGGAAACGCATCCTGCTGTGCTGGATGGATTCATCAACCTGGTGCGTCAGGAGATCAGAGCCATGGAGCATCCGCTTGAAAAGGCTGCAGCTGCTGAAGCGAAAGAAAATCTGAATCCCGCAAAGCCGGCGAAAAAGAAAACGCACAGCATGGAAGGCTTTGCATATTTTTCTTGTCCCGTGCCACACTGCAGATAGGGGAGGAATGAAAATGATTGGTTTTTTGTTTGCGGTGATTGCCGGGGCGGCCATGAGCGTTCAGGGGGTCATGAATACCCGTTTGCAGGAAAATGTAGGGCTGTGGGAGGCGAACGCCTTTGTGCAGGGGACGGCCTTTGTGCTGTCGCTGATCGTTCTGTGGATCTTCGGAAAAGGAAGCCTTCGCAGCCTGACGGCGGCGCCGTGGTGGAATCTGCTGGGCGGCGCGCTGGGACTGGTCATTACCGTCACGGTCATGCTGGCCATCAAGGGCCTGAACCCGACCATCGCGATTTCCGCGATTCTGATCGCCCAGCTGCTGGTGGCCGCAGCGATCGACTATTTCGGCTGGATGGGGCAGGAAAAAATGAGTTTCGACTGGCGGCAGTGGACCGGGGTGGGGCTGATGCTCACGGGTGTTTTATTTATGAAGTGGAGATGAACCATAACGGAATTTTATGGCTCTATTACAATTCTTAATTGTCAAATATTTGACCAGAACTTGACAAAAAGTTTGCATAAGGATAAAATGTTTTTACCAATGAAGGGTGCGATTCCCTGAACAACTGAAAGGTGGTTTCATTTTCATGAAGAAGTTCCTGGCTTGTATCCTGGCTGTCGCCATGCTGCTTGGCGTCACCTGCGCTTTTGCGGAAGAAACGCTGGTGATTTACAGCGCCCGTAATGAGCGCCTGAACAACATCGTCATTCCCGCCTTTGAGGCCAAGACCGGCATCAAGGTAGAAATGATCACCGGTTCCTCCGGCGAAGTGCTGCAGCGCGTGAAGAGCGAAGTGGAAACCGGCAACGTGACCGTGGATATTCACTGGGCCGCTGACGAAACCATGCTGTCCGCCAACCGCGACCTGTTCGAAGTGTACGTCTCCACCGAGAACGACGCCATGATGCCCCAGTTCCAGAACGACGGCACCAACTGCTTCAACAGCGCCTACGCCGAGCCCAACGTGATGATCGTGAACACCGACATGCTCAAGGAACTGGGCATCGAAGTGAACGGCTATGCCGATCTGATTCAGCCCGAGCTGAAGGGCAAGATCATTTCCGCTGACCCCGCCAACTCTTCCTCCGCTTTCCAGTGCCTGATCGGCATGCTGTACGGCATGGGCAACGGCGACCCCATGAGCGCCGAAGCGTGGGACTTCATCGATAAGTTCCTGGTCAATCTGGACGGCAAGATCGCGTCTTCTTCCTCTCAGGTGTACAACGGCGTGGCCAACGGCGAATATGCGGTGGGCCTGAGCTATGAAGACCCCTGCGTGGAACTGCAGGCCAAGGGCGAGCAGCCCGTTAAGGTCGTGTACGCGGTGGAAGGCACCATCTTCCCCGGTCAGTCCGTGCAGATCATCAAGGGCGCTCCTCATATGGAGAATGCCAAGAAGTTCGTTGACTTCGTGCTGTCCGAAGAAAGCCAGACCGCCGTTGCCGCCGAACTGAACCTGCGCCCCCTGCGCGCCGGTGTGCCCACCAACGCTAAGATGATCCCCAACGAAGAGATCAAGCTGTTCGATACCTATTCCATGAAGTATATCGCCGAGCACAAGACCGAGATCGTCAACACCTATCTGGAGCATGTGGAAATGACGCTCGAGTAATTCGGACACAGAAACACGATTCTGCCGGGAAGCTGTGAGGCTTCCCGACAGTTTGTCGAAAACCCCCGAGTTGGCCGCCGTTGCCCGCAAACAGCGCTTTGCGGCCTGCCCCGCTATGCGTGGCGGGCTTCGGACTGCGGTAGCCCTTCGGGCTGTCCTCGTCCTCGGTGCTGCGCACCCTTAAGCTGGTTTGCTGGGAATGTGCTGCGGCACAAGGGTTAGGGGCTCTGTTCCGCAACCTCAATCGTCATCTTTGGCACTGCAGTGCCAAATCCTCGTTTCGGTTGACGGCTACCAGTCGCTAGCTGCCTTCGGCAGCTGCATCCACTGGATGCGCGCTCCTTCTCGCCGCCCTATAACCCCGGCAGGCACCGTAGGGGAGTGGGTGCCCAGTGGGCACAACCGCCATAGGCGGTTAGCGACCCGCAGGTGTGTCACGAAACGAGCGGGGACTACGGCAGTAGTCCTCCGCGACGATTGAGTGGCAGCAGTGCCTCCTGCACCTCCACTTTTTTGACACTCTGCCGGGAAGCCGTGAGGCTTCCCGATTTTTGAAACGAGGGAGATACAAATGGGCGTCGCCATTCAAATTGACAATGTAACCAAAGCCTACGGCAAGAATATTGTGATTCAGGGCCTTTCGGCGGAGATCCAGCCGGGCGAGTTTTTTACCCTGCTGGGCCCCTCCGGCTGCGGCAAAACCACCCTTCTCAGGATGATTATCGGCTTTAACTCCATCGAGGGCGGCGAGATCCGCGTGGACGGCAAGGTCATCAACCAGATCCCCACCAATCGCCGCAACATGGGCATGGTGTTCCAGAATTACGCCGTATTTCCGCACATGAGCGTCCGGGATAATGTGACCTACGGTCTCAAAACCCGCCACGTGCCGAAGGCCGAGCGCTACAAGCGGGCGGATGAAATTCTCAAGCTGGTGAAGATCGACGATTATGCCGACCGGATGCCTACGCAGCTTTCCGGCGGACAGCAGCAGCGCGTGGCGCTGGCCCGCGCTATCGTCATTCAGCCCGAGGTGCTGCTGATGGACGAGCCCCTTTCCAATCTGGATGCCAAGCTGCGCGTGGAAATGCGCAACGTGATCAAGCGCATCCAGCGGCAGGTGGGCATCACGACCGTCTACGTCACCCACGATCAGGAAGAGGCGCTGGCCATTTCCGACCGAATCGCCGTCATGCACGGCGGCGTGATTCAACAGATCGGCACGCCCAAGCATATTTACCAGCGCCCGGCCAACGAGTTTGTTTCCAGCTTCATCGGCCTGAGCAACTTCGTGGACGCGGAAAACGAAAACGGCACGCTGGATTTCGGCTGCGGCTATCGGGTGCCCATGTCCACCCTGCGGCCGGACGCGGGACGGAAGGTCTGCGTGGCCGTGCGCCCCGAGGAATTCCTGATCCGTTCCGCCGAGGAGCCAGGTATTCCCGCCACGGTGCGCTCCAGCGTCTTTTTGGGCATGACCCAGCACTATTTCCTCACGTTGGGCGAAGAAAAGGAAATCGAAGTGGTGGTTCCCAGCGACCGCAGCGACCTGATCCCCGACGGCGAAAAGGTGTCCCTGCAGATCGTCGCGGACAAGGTGAACGTCTTTGACGGCGAAAGCCGCGCTACCGTGATCCGCGAGGGAGTGTGAGCCCATGAACAAGCAGAAGCACTCGCCCATCTGGACGTTTCTGGCGCTGCTGGTGCTGGCGCTGTTCCTGATCTTCGTGGTGTATCCGCTGGTGCTGATCCTCTATAAGAGCGTAATCAACCCCAGCGACGGAAGCTTTACGCTGGAGAACTTCACCCGTTTCTTCACCCGCAAATACTACACCAATACGCTGATCAACTCCTTCAAAGTGACCATCGTGGCCACGCTCATCAGCGCCACGCTGGGCCTTCTGATGGCCTACATCACCCGGCAGTATCAGATCGCGGGCAGCAAGTGGCTGAACATCTGCATTGTGGTCAGCTACCTGTCTCCGCCCTTCATCGGCGCTTATGCGTGGATTCAACTGTTGGGCCGCAACGGCGTGATTACCCGCTTTATCAACGGGCTGTTCGGTGTGACCTTCGAGGGAATCTACGGCTTTGCCGGTATCGTGCTGGTTTTCTCTTTGCAGTCCTTCCCGCTGGTGTACATGTACGTCTGCGGCGCATTGCAGAATCTGGACAATTCCCTGAACGAAGCAGCGGAAAGCCTGGGAGCAAGCAACTTCCAGCGAGTCACCGGCATCATTCTGCCGCTGGTGCTGCCCACGGTGCTGGCTTCCTCTCTGCTGGTGTTCATGCGGGTGTTTGCCGACTTTGGCACGCCCATGCTCATCGGCGAGGGCTATCGCACTTACCCCGTGGTGCTGTATAATCAGTTCATGGGCGAGGTCAGCAACGACAACTACTTTGCCGCGGCGCTGTGCGTGATCATCGTGGCTATTACCATGGTGTTTTTCTTCCTGCAGCGCTATATCGCCCGGAAGCATTCCTATTCCATGTCAGCGCTGAAGCCCATGCAGCCCCGCGTCCAGCGGCCGCTGCCGCGGTTCCTGTGCCACCTGTTCGTGTATCTGGTGGTGTTGGTGGCCCTACTGCCGCAACTGACAGTGATCGTGACCTCCTTCCTGAAGGAGTCCACGCCCGGCATCTTTACCAGCGAATTCACGCTGATAAACTACCAGACCATCTTTTCCAAAAATCCACGGGTCATTCCCAATACCTACATGTTCGGCCTGATCGCCATCGCACTGGTAATCGTGTTCGGCGTGCTGATCGCCTATCTGGCGGTACGTCGCCGCTCCATCATCACTTCGACGGTGGATACGCTGACCATGCTGCCCTACATTATTCCCGGCTCGGTGCTGGGTATCTGCCTGCTGTACGGCTTTGCCAAGCCGCCGCTGGCGCTGACGGGTACGGCCGCGATCATCATCATTGCGCTGATCATCCGACGGATGCCCTATACCATCCGTTCCAGTACGGCCATCATCAGTCAGATCAGCCCCTCCATTGAAGAAGCGGCCGTCTCGCTGGGAGCATCGGAGCTGCGTTCCTTCCGGGAAGTGACCCTGCCCATGATGATGCCCGGCGTGATCTCCGGCGCGATTATGAGCTGGGTGACGGTCATCAGCGAGCTTTCGTCCTCCATCATGCTGTACCGCGCCTCTACCCAGACCTTGACGGTGGCGGTGTACACCGAGGTTATCCGCGACTGCTTCGGCAACGCGGCGGCCTATTCCACCGTGCTGACGTTCACCAGCGTACTGTCGCTGCTGCTGTTCTTCAAACTGACGGGACGGCGGGACATCAGCGTGTAAGAAAACCCAAATTCAAAAGACGGGCTGCCGGTTTTCCCGGTAAGCCCGCCTTTTTTAGCTTTCGGTGCCAAGAATGCCCACCATCTGGTCGGTCAGCACAAAGGTTCCGCCCTGCCAGTCCAGCGTGTTGAGAAAATAACCCAGCGAATCGGCATTATACAGTCCGGCGATCCGCTGCCAGGCCAGCAGGGAAGACTGGCCGTCGCCGTCAAAGTCGATGGGGTAAAGCCCGCTGAGCGGATTGACAAAGCCCTCCATCGGCTCCCGCAGGCTTCCGTCGGCATTGTAGAGCTGATTGAGATAGTCGCTGCCTTTCCCGGTCAGGTCGATGAAATACTCCTGCCGGTTCAGCTGGCTGGCAGCCTTGACCGCGTAGCCGTCCAGATACTGGATCTGATAAGTATAGGTGGCGTTATAATCGTCGCTGGCAAAAATTTGCCGGAAGGTTCCGTCGTCATAAGTATAGATGATATAATCGATGATGCCGCCGCTTCCGCCGGTGGGGAGGGACAGCAGAATATCCCGTTTATCCTTCCCGGTCAGGCTGACCAGAGAAATGGATGGGGCATAGGCTGCGTCGTCCGGCAGGGCAATGGCGGTGATGCGGCCGGTCGCGCCGTTTTGAATGACCAGACTCATCTGCTGCCATGCGTTGGAATCTCCGAACTGGACGCCGATGAGGGAGACCGTATCCGGAATGCCGTCATAGGTAACGTCTCCTTTGACGGAGGTGATAATGCTCGCTGCCATAGAAAGGCTCCTTTCCTGTTGCTGAGGTCAGCCTATGCGGGGCAGCGTGGGAAAATGTCCTGTTGCCGGGCAAAGAAACGATGAGGAGGGATCAGGATGTACGAAAAGAAGTTTGCGGTCATGCTGACCGATACACAGGAAATCAAAACACTGGAATGTGATCCGCAGGAAGAGCTTTTCGAGATTGCCCGCGGTA
>JABLTO010044853.1_pt1 | contig 10581 bp, 7 predicted proteins | sample 7160091 | NCBI WGS metagenome assembly JABLTO01 (sample SAMN14651225, study PRJNA627086) | human gut metagenome | isolation source: feces | host: Homo sapiens
CGCCTCCGCCGAAACCGCCTCCGCCGAAACCGCCGCCGAAGCCGCCGCCGTAGTAGTGACCGCCTCCGCCGAAGCCGCCGTTTCCGCCGCCTCTGCCGGAGGAGTTCTTAAACATCATTACCACAAAGATGAATATCAGATACGGAGTAATAAAAATTATCCAGAAAACAAAAAACGCATATATAATTTGGACAAGTATCGGGTCTTGGTTTTCGGTTACCTGCAGCTCGGGAAAGGCGCAGTCGGATTGCTTCCCCTTTTGGGCGTTCTCGTTGACCGAGACGCCCTCAAGCTCCGAGGGAGCCTCTAAGCCGTACTCTTTATACACCTCTTTTGCCACGGCGGCATAGGTGTTTACCGCGGCGCTGTTCCAGTTGCCGCGATGAATGTCATCAACGGCAAACTCGTCCAAAATCCTTCCGCACTTACCGTCGTTCAGGCAGCCCTCCAGACCGTACCCCACTTCAATACGGACGTGGGGTTCCTCTGTGGTGAACAAAATCAAAACGCCGTTATTCTCTGCCTCGCTTCCTATGCCCCATTGCTGAGCCAGGCTGTAGCTGTATTCCTCAAGGCTCATGGTTCCCGTGTCGGGAACTGCGGCAACCGCAATCTGGGCGCCTTTGCCCTCTTTTTCAAGACGGATGCCTTGATTATAGATAAAGCTCTCCGTCTCCGAGGAGTACACCCCGCTGCAATCGTTCAAATAAAAAATAGGGGAATGGTTGGGAACGAGTGTTTCTGTTATTTCAGTGTTTTTAAAGTACACCGCTGTTGTTCCCACAACACTGAAAATTACAAAGGAAATAATTAGCAGCCGTATAAAAAAACCGTCAAAGACCTTCTTTTTAACGCTCATTAATCAAAATTTACCTCCGGAGCCGTTCTTGCGCCCTCGTCGGCCGCAAAAAACTCAGCCTTTTCGAATCCGAAAATCCCCGCAAAAATGCTCTTGGGGAACCTGCGGATAGTTCTGTTGTACTCGGTAACCACGTTGTTGTAGTCGGTGCGAGCCACGGCTATGCGGTTCTCCGTTCCCGAAAGCTCATCCATAAGGCCGGTATAAACAGTGTTGGATTTTAGGTCGGGATATGCTTCTGCAATGGCGAGCAGACGACCCAGAGCCGAGGTCATTTCATCGTTTGCGGCAGCCTTTTCCTCCATGGTGTCTGCGCTGAGAAGATTTTCGCGAGCCTGTGTTACGGCTGTAAATACCTCTGTTTCGTGGTTGGTGTAGCCCTTAACCGTCTCTATAAGGTTGGGAACAAGATCCGCTCTGCGCTGGAGCTGGGCGTCTATATTCGCCGCGCTGTTTTCAACATTTATCTGGGATGAAACCAGCGAGTTGTAGGACGACACGGTAAAGATTACCAAAACCGCTGCTATCGCGATTACAATAATCCATATAGTCTTTTTGTTCATAAGATGCTCCTTTCTTAAATTGTATTTATTACTCGAATTATACCATAAAATTCCTATAAAGTAAAGAAAATTTTTATATATCACTCTTTATTATGTCATAAAAATGTGGTATTATTGTATTAATTAGTATAATATTTTGCGGAGGAAGATTGTTATGTGGGATGGGGAAAGGTATAAAAAGACCCTTATATCAGCATTAAAGATTTCGGTGGGAAGCTGCCTTGCGATTTATATTGCCGCGTCTCTGAATTTGGAGTTCGCCACCTCTGCCGGCTCAATAACTCTGCTGACTATACTTACAACAAAGTGGGACACTCTCAAGCTGTCCCTGGCAAGAGCGCTCACGTTTTTTGTATCCGTGTTTCTGTCTTATATTTTCTTTGAGCATATCAGCAGCGACTGGGCAGCGTACGGTATTTTTGTGTTTGTCATGACCGTGCTCTTGGAGAGCTTTGGCTGGAAAGCCGCTCTCTCGGTAAACGCCGTTATCGGAACTCACTTTCTGACAACGGATGACTTTTCTGTTCATTTTATTCTAAACGAGTTCTATCTGGTAATTCTGGGAATTTCCATTGCTGTGGTTCTCAATCTGTTTAACGACAACAAGGGTCAAAAGCGGCTGATTGAGCAAAGAATTAATAACACCGAAATCGCCATGACGACCATACTCAGCAAGCTGGGACGGTATATGGCGAGCATGCCCATAGAGGGAAACGTGTGGGACGACATAAAAAGTCTTGAGCGAAACATTGAGGAATCTATCGGTCTTGCTTATGAATACCAGAACAATACATTCAGCACAAGTCCGGGATATTACATTGATTATTTTGAGATGAGGGCGAAGCAGTGCAACACTCTGCACAACCTGCACTATGAGCTGAAGAAAATAAGAAACATGCCCAAGCAGGCGGAGATTGTGTCGGAATATGTGTTATATTTGAAAAATTTTGTTACCGAGATGAACGACCCTGCCGAGCAGATCGGGCGGCTCAATCTTATATTTGAAGGCATGAAAGAGGAAGAGCTGCCTAAAACCCGCGAGGAGTTTGAGAACAGGGCAAAGCTCTATCACGTACTTATGGATCTTGAGGAGTTTTTAATTTATAAAAGGCGTTTTATAACTCTTGCCAAAAAGGGGAAGCTGAAAAACACCTCGGGATACCTTAGGAAATGGGTGAGAGCCTTTAAATCCAAAAATAAAAGGGAGGTTAAGTAGCGCAGTGCTCCTTGCGTCGCACTATGCCTTTATCAAAATTATAAGGTGGCATAGTCGCATATACAGGGGTTTGGGGCGAAGCCACAATCGGTTTCCCAGAAGGGGAAAGACCGACACCGCCCGGGTCTGGCGGGCGGAACTGGGCTAGGCGCCAGTTCTGCGATTTAAGAATAAAATTTAACCGGGATAATTGGCAACACACCCACGCCTGCGCGCCTCACGTGCGGTCTGCGACCGCCTACCGAGCTTGCTCGCCGCATTTACCGAATGCGGCGTAAGCTCCCAAAAAGTCGAAAGACTTTTTGAGAAAGAGGGCATATTACGACGATGGCATGGGGTAAAAAATAAAGGGCGTCTCCTGACGCCCTAAAAAACATTAACTATTAGTTATTAACAAGCTCCTTAAGCGCGCGGCCTGCCTTGAACGCGGGAACCTTTGCAGCGGGGATTTCCATTGTCTCGCCCGTGAGGGGATTCTTACCCGTTCTTGCGGCTCTGTCTCTAACTTCAAAGCTGCCGAAGCCGATAAGCTGAACCTTATCTCCGTTCTTTAAAGCTTCCTGAATTGTCTCAATAAACGCAGCCAATGCTGCCTCTGAATCCTTCTTTGTCAAACCTGACTTCTCAGACATAATCGAAAGTAATTCTTGCTTATTCATCTTTAGTCCTCCTGAATAAATATATATATATTTTAAATTATTTTTCACAACAAACAAGGGATTTGAATTTTTGTATAGTAAATATTACAATACAGAAAAACTGTATATCAAATGTTAATACATACTATAGAAAGCACAAGCCCCTAATCTAATCTTATAACACCATTCTACTACAATTAACGACAAAATGCCACTATAATTTTTTCAAATAAAAAATTTTTGTATATTTAACCAAAAAAAATTATCCACCAATTATCAAAACAAAATATTTTTGGTAAACATATACTAAGTTTTTGTGTTAAAAAAATAACAATCGCCTTCCAATGCCGCGGCTTTTGGCTTGGCAGCTTGGGTCTATCGTCGTTTTGTCAAAAAAATAAGTAAAATTTTACCGAATGTTTATCTTCTAACTCTTTGACAACAGTAGTTTGTTGTGATATAATGTAAATCAGTATACATTGTTTTTAATTGAAGCTTTGTTTTATTCTGTGTTCAGCGGAAGATATTATACATTTTTACATAAGGAGGATATTTTAATGGCTTACTACTACAAAGAACCGTCTCATACTTTCAGCGAATATCTGCTCGTTCCGGGATATTCCGATGCAAATTGTATTCCGGCAAACGTTTCTCTGAAAACGCCTCTGGTTAAATATAAAAAGGGTCAGGAAGAACCTGCCCTCTCTATGAACACTCCTCTGGTTTCCGCAATCATGCAGTCTGTTTCCGGAGTGGATATGGCAATCGGTCTGGCTAAGGAGGGCGGCGTGTCCTTTATATACGGCTCTCAGCCTATCGAGAAGCAGGCAGAAATGGTGAGAAAGGTTAAGTCCTACAAGGCGGGCTTTGTTGAGTCCGACTCCAATATCAGTCCGGACAAGACCTTGGCTGATATTTTGGCTCTTAAAGCCGAGCGTGGGCATTCCACAATTGCCGTTACGGAGGACGGCACAAAGCACGGCAAGCTGCTGGGTATTGTAACCGGAAGGGATTACCGCGTAAGCCGTATGTCTCCCGATGAAAAGGTGTCAACCTTTATGACCCCCTTTGATAAGCTCATAAAGGCTCCCGAGGGCACCACTCTTAAGGAAGCTAACGATATTCTCTGGGAACACAAGCTGAATTCCCTGCCTATAGTGAACGATGACGGACGTTTGGTTGCCTTTGTTTTCAGAAAGGACTATGAGCAGCACAAGGAAAATCCCCATGAGCTTCTTGACGCCCATAAGAGATACATTGTGGGCGCAGGTATAAACACAAGGGATTATGAGGAGCGTGTTCCGGCTCTGGTTGAAGCGGGAGCGGACGTTTTGTGTATCGACTCCAGCGAAGGCTATACCGAGTGGCAGTCCAGAACTATTGACTTTATCAGAAAGACCTACGGTGATTCTGTCAAGGTGGGCGCAGGCAACGTTGTTGATAAGGACGGATTCAGGTTCCTGGCAGAGGCAGGCGCAGACTTTATTAAGATAGGCATCGGCGGCGGAAGCATTTGTATCACCCGTGAGACAAAGGGCATAGGCAGGGGTCAGGCAACGGCGGTTATTGAGGTTGCTGAGGCGAGAGACGAGTATTTCAGAGAGACGGGGGTTTATATTCCCATCTGCTCCGACGGCGGTATCGTTCTTGACCACCATATTACTCTTGCTCTTGCAATGGGTTGTGACTTCTGCATGCTGGGCAGATATTTTGCAAGGTTTGACGAAAGCCCCACCAATAAGGTCATGGTAAACGGCAGCTATATGAAGGAGTACTGGGGCGAGGGCAGCGCCCGTGCCAGAAATTGGCAGAGATACGATATGGGCGGTGCGAAGAAGCTCTCCTTTGTTGAGGGCGTGGACTGTTATGTTCCCTATGCGGGCTCTCTCCATGATAATATGACAACCACCTTGAGCAAGGTTCGCTCGACTATGTGTAACTGCGGCGCGCTGAGCATTCCGGAGTTCCAGAAAAAGGCAAAGCTGACCTTAGTAAGCAGCGTTTCTATCGTAGAGGGCGGAGCTCACGACGTTGTGGTAAAGGATAATGTTAATCACGAATAAGATTTTTTGGTAATGTAAAAGAGCCGATTGCGGCTCTTTTTATTTTTGTTAAAGCTGTAATATCATATAAATATTAAAACTTTATATTTAAATTATAATCCCTGTTATTTTATATACTCACATTGGTGTGTCTATCGCCCGCCCTGTTGCGTTTGCCACCCTCCTCCCCAAACGCACAGGGCGGGCTTATAATTGTTGTGTCTTTGAGAAATGTAATAAAAAGTTCTTTCAAATTTGATAACTTTTTGCAGGGGTTTTAGGGGACAACGTCCCCTAACGCGTTTCTCCCGGAGGGAGAACGATCTGCGCTCGGGGCGGAGGGCGGCTGTGACCCAACTTCTTTGAAGTTGGATGGCTTACATTGTTTCGATCTGTACAAAGTAAGCAATGTCAATAACACACCTTAGTTGTTGCCGACAGAGCGCAACAGGGTGGGCGATTGGTTTCAAAGGCAAGGCCTTTATCAAAATAAACGGATTTGCCTTTAAAACTTTAAATATTACGGCGTTCAAATTTTTTGGTTCTTTTTTAAAAAAGAACGGCACAGCCCGAAGGCTGTGCCGTTCTCTTAAGGAAGAATGATCTTCCTATGTATAGAAGGCAAAACAAATGACTTAGTCAAGAAACAGATGTCTCGGCAGACCGTCAACCATAAAGGGTGTAAGCTCTCCGATAATCAGCGGACGGCAGTATGCCACAAATTCATCGGAAACATAGGTTCCGTCGTTTATAATCCACTCGTCGGGGATAACCTTTTCTATGTTGGCAATCTTGTTTACATCGTATGTAGAGGTTGTAATGTTATAGGGCTCGTTGGAGGTTCTGTTAAAGATTATCATCTTTCCGGTCTCTCCGTTTAAGGCAGCCTGAACAGCTTCGCTTCCAACCATAAACGCCTCTGTTATATCGCGTCTTGAAACTATGTGAGACGCGCAGCGCTGGAGGGTGCTGAAAACAATACCTCTTGACTTAATGCCCAGCTGAGCTCCAACATAGTCGGCGAGATACAGAGCGGTTCCGCCCAGGGATTTGTGACCGAATGAGTCCTCAAAAGTGGCTTCCTTGTTAGCCTCGCAGACGTATTCGCCGTTGGCAAGCTTAATACCCTCGGAAACCGCAATAACAACAGCCGTCTTTTTTGCTTTAACTTCCTTTACCTTTTCAATAAAATCGTCATAATCAAACACAACCTCGGGCAGGTATATAAGGTCGGGACCCGGGCAGTCGTCAGCCTTTGACAGCACGGACGCGGCGGTGAGCCAGCCTGCGTTTCTTCCCATAATCTCAACGATTGTAACCGACTCTGTAGGGTATGTATTAACGTCGCGGATAATTTCCTTCATTGCAGAGGCAATGTATTTAGCGGCGCTTCCGTAGCCCGGAGTGTGGTCCGTTACCGCAAGGTCGTTGTCGATTGTCTTGGGAACACCCATAAACTTAATGTCGCTGCCTATTTCCTTTGCGTGGTTTGAGAGCTTCTTGATAGTATCCATCGAGTCATTTCCGCCGATATAGAAGAAATACTTGATGTTAAACTCATCCATAATATTAAAGAGCATGTCATAGGTGGCGGGGCTTTCCTCGACAGAGGGCAGCTTGTAACGGCAGGTGCCCAAAAACGACGAGGGAGTTCTTTTAAGCAGCTCTATATCCAAGTCGTTCTTAACATAATCGGACATATCAACCAGTTTCTTGTTCAAAAATCCCTCGATACCGTTACGCATACCGTAAATCTTCTCAACCCCTGCGTCCTTGGCAGCCTTGAAAACGCCGACCAGGCTGGAGTTGATTACGGAGGTGGGACCTCCCGACTGACCTACTACAACATTTCCGTTTACCATAATAAATACGCTCCTTTCAATTCTGAGCCAAATTCGTCAAACCAAAGTGGCAGGTCGTTTTATGTAAAACCACCGCTTTTGAATATTTGGCTAAAGTAAATAAAATTTTTATCTATTATAAAATTATATGAATTAATATCCACAAAATATTATACCAGAGAATATAATTTTTTTCAATGTTCTAAAGATAAAAATTTACGCCGTAAAATTAGTAAAAAGCACCAGAACTATTTTATTTTTCATCGGTTTAACACTAAAAAGCGGGGAAAAATAAAATCGGGAGGTTTTCTATTGTGAAAAAAGGAAGTAAAACGACAAGGCGAAAAAAGCTTGAGGACATTGAGGGAAAATTCGATTTGGGCAACGCTTGCTCCGCCGGGGACTGCACCGGACTTATTCAGGTGGAACCCATCACCGATGAAGAACTTGAGTCCTATTGCGAGATTTATGACTTCGGACCCCCGAATTTGGGCAAATAGCTTAATTTAAAATTAATTCTTGCAAACCCTGTCCTGCTGTGTTAAAATTAAGACAGTAAAATTATTCGGAGGTAGCTATAATGGAAATGAACATTAAAGAAATCATGAATACTATCCCTCACAGGTACCCGTTTTTGCTTATTGACAAGATTGTGGAATTTGAAGAGGGAAAAAGGGCAGTGGGTATTAAGAACGTGACAATGAACGAGCCGTTTTTCCAGGGGCACTTCCCCGGAAACCCCATTATGCCGGGAGTTCTCATTTGCGAGGCTCTGGCGCAGGTGGGGGCGGTTGTTATTCTGAGCAAGCCGGAGTTTAAGGACAAGCTGGCTGTTTTCACAGGGATTAACAATTTTAAGTTCAAGCATCAGGTTGTGCCCGGAGAGACCCTTCGCCTTGAGGTGGAACTGACAAAGTTCCGCGCCGTTATGGGCAAGGCGGACGTTTGCGCATACGTGGGTGACGACGTAGCCGCAAAGGGTGAGATTTCATTTGCACTGATTGACAAGGGTTAGTATTTAAGGGGCGGCAAACAAAGCCGCCCCTTTGTCATGCAGACAACCCGATTTAGCCGCATTTGCTAAATGCGGCTGTAAGGCTGCTGCGCAGACGCATTTTGATAAAGGCTTTGGCAACATTGCCGCCGCGGCTTGGCATGGCGGAATATGGGCTCGGCAATGGTTTCAAAGGCAAAGCCTTTATCAAAACTAAATGGATTTGAGTATTTGCATCCGTACAAATTCGTGGGGCGGCTTTACGGACGCCCCGTCCCGCATTTTTAAGCATAAGCAATATAGCAAATTGCACAAAATTTACAATTAAATTTTGTGCATATATATCACGGTTGTAGATATTGTGAAAATTGAAACAAAGTAACAAAAAATATATTTGACACTTTTAAATATTTGAGGTAAAATTGTGTCATAAGTAAAAGAAGATGACCGGAAGAAATTCCGAGTTTAAAACAGGAGGATTAAAATGGCAGAATTTTCAAAGTGCTACAATGAAAAGGTAAACATATGGATTGAAGAACAGATCGCTCTTTGCCGTCCTGCAAACGTTGTTTGGATTAACGGCGATGAGGCGCAGCTTGAAGCGCTTCGCGCAGAGGCTGTTTCAACCGGAGAAATAATTAAGCTTAACGAGGAGAAGCTTCCCGGCTGCTACTACCACAGAACAGCTGAAAACGACGTTGCCCGCGTTGAGGACAGAACCTTTATCTGTACCCCTACCGAGGAGGAGGCAGGCCCCATAAACAACTGGATGGAGCCCTCTGAGATGTATGCAAAGCTCAACGCTCTGTATGACGGTTCTATGGAAGGTAGAACAATGTACATTATCCCTTATTCAATGGGTCCCGTAGGCTCCCCCTTCTCAAAGATTGGTATCGAGCTGACAGACAGTATCTACGTTGTTCTCAACATGGACATTATGACAAGAGTGGGCGATGAGGTTATGAACGCTCTGGGCGTAGACGGTGACTTCGTAAAGTGCCTCCACGCAAAGAAGGATGTTAACCCTGACGAGAGATATATTGTTCACTTCCCCCAGGATAACACAATCATGTCTGTAAACTCTGCATACGGCGGAAACGTTCTGCTGGGTAAGAAGTGCTTTGCTCTCAGAATTGCTTCATACCTAGGCAAGAACGAGGGCTGGATGGCAGAGCATATGCTCATTCTGGGTCTTGAAAATCCTCAGGGCGAGGTTAAGTATATTGCTGCCGCATTCCCCAGCGCTTGCGGTAAGACGAACCTGGCAATGCTCATTCCTCCCGAGTACCTCAAGGAAAAGGGCTATAAGGTTTGGACAGTGGGCGACGATATTGCATGGCTGAGAATTAACCCCGAGGACGGACAGCTTTACGCTATCAACCCCGAGGCAGGCTTCTTCGGCGTTGCTCCCGGAACAAGCGAAAAGACAAACTTCAATGCTCTTGAGTCCACAAAGAAGGGCACAATCTTCACAAACGTTGCTATCAACAATGATGATATGACAGTTTGGTGGGAGGGTCTTGACAAGAATCCGCCGAAGAACTGCACAAACTGGCTTGGCGAAAAGGTTGACGGAACAACATACGAGGGCAACCTGGCTCACCCCAACTCAAGATTTACGGCTCCGGCAAAGAACTGCCCCTGCATTTCACCTGAGTTTGAAAATCCCCAGGGAGTTCCGATTTCCGCAATCGTGTTCGGCGGCCGCCGTGCTAAGACAGCTCCGCTGGTATACCAGGCTCGTGACTGGAACCACGGTGTGTTCGTTGGCGCAACAATGGCTTCCGAGACAACAGCAGCAGCTGCAGGTGCAGTGGGCGTTGTAAGACGTGATCCCATGGCTATGAAGCCCTTCGTTGGCTATAACATGGCTGATTACTTCGGACACTGGCTGGAGATGGGCGAGAAGCTTGGCGACAAGGCTCCCAAAATCTTCCATGTTAACTGGTTCAGAAAGGATGATGAGGGTAACTTCATGTGGCCCGGATTCGGCGATAACATGAGAGTTCTCCTGTGGATTCTTGACAGAGTTTCAGGTAAGGCAGACGCTCATGACAGCGAAATCGGTCTCCTGCCCACAGCTTCCGATATTGATACAACAGGTCTCAGCATTTCCGATGAGGAGCTTAACGACCTGCTCAGCGTTGACAGAAAGGTTTGGAAAGAGGACGTTAAGAATATCAAGGAGTACTTCGCTCAGTTCGGCGACAGACTGCCCGCTGAGATTAAGCGCCAGCTTGACATTCTCGAAAAGAACCTTAAAGCTTAATTTTGATATTAACGCCTTAAAATATTAATAAGAGAGACCGTCGAACTTAAATCGACGGTCTCTGTTTTTGGTGTCTTTAGACGTGAAAATAAACCCCCAGTTCTACTGGGGGAAGAAAAAAAGCTTTAGCATATGCAAATAAAACCTCCTGTGATATAA
>JABLTO010082872.1_pt1 | contig 10581 bp, 8 predicted proteins | sample 7160091 | NCBI WGS metagenome assembly JABLTO01 (sample SAMN14651225, study PRJNA627086) | human gut metagenome | isolation source: feces | host: Homo sapiens
ATAGCCCCTCCCTTCGCGCCGCTGGTTTAATATTAAAGCTGGGGCGCAACAATCCTGTGTGCTGTTCGTACAGTAAATGCTCAGATCACCTTGCTGTATTCTCCGGAAACCCAACCCACCCGCGCATTGACCACTACGGCGTGCCAGCCGTTGCTGGCGGTGGCCACATAGTCCAGCGTCGTACCCGGCGCGAGCTGGGTGACGCGCCCGTACTGCGTGCCGTTGCCCACGCGAATGTTGACCTTGCCGCCATCCGATACGATGACCACGTGGGTACCGACGGGCTTTTCTCCTTCGTTTTCTTCTTCGCCATCCTCCGGCTGCGCGGGCTGCTCCGGCGTGTCCTCGTCCTCTGCCTCTATGGCGTCCATGAGCGCGGCGTGGCTCTTTTCGCCATACTTGCCGTCCACCTCGAGCCCCTCGTCCTCCTGGAAGGCACGCACGGCCGCTTCGGTTTCCGCGCCAAAGTCGCCATCCGCTCCGTATTTCGGCAGGCTGTAGCCCAGCCGCAGAAGGTACTCCTGCAGCTGTTTCACATCATTGCCTTCCGCGCCCTTCCTGAGCAGCCGGGAGCCCAGCGCATACTCCGTCTGCGGCGGTTTCACACTGCTGCCCTCGCCGTAATCAATGAACGGCAGGTAGTACCAATGCGTCCACTTGCGATCCTTCACCCGCGTCTTGACACAGCCATAATTGAAGCCGCGCTCCTCCACGGCGTAGCCGCCGCCGATGTACACGCCCACATGCCCGTCCGAGCGCAGCGCGATGCCGGGAACCTCTGGCAGGCTGTCCATCGTGCCCCAAGCGCAGCCTTTGCCTTTGGCATAGCTGAACATGCTGTTGGCCGACTTATCCGGGCAGTTGTTGGCGCCGTACTTGCTCGAGAAGGTCTTGTCCGTGCCGATACTCTCGACTACGCCCTTGCCGCCGCCCGTCCAGCAGTACCCTTTGATCAGGCCGACGCAATCCGCACAGACCTTCTTTTTCGCAATGTCGTCCCTGTACCGGCTGGTACGGCTGGAGCCGTAATGCGACGGATACTGCCTCGCCTTGCGAGAGCGCAGGTTTTCGGTGCATTTATACACAACCGTTCCGTACCAGTAAGGCTGGCCGAGCATGGAGAGGCAGAAGGCGACAAAGTGCTCGTTGGTGAACGGGGTGTTGATTCGATCAGACATATAGGTTCCTCCATTTTCTGGTCCCATGAAAAAAGGGCGGCGGTCGCCCGTCGCCCTGCGGTGAATACGGTTTGTATCAGTCCTGTTTGGGAGAGGTGTACGTCAACGCCTGCTTGCTGTCCGACAGACCCGCCGTGGTGGGATCGGCGATCACGCCCAGCATGCCCAGGACGGTGAGGATGCCCTCAGCCACCTGCATAACCGCGCTCTGCGTCACCACGGGCGCGATGCCCAGAAGCTGCAGCAGGTCATAGATGAAGACCACCACCAGCGAGATCAGGCCGGTCAGAAAGGTCTTGTTCTGAAAGCGGATTTTCCAGTTGATGTTCATACTTCGTTCCTCCTTGATGTATTGATTGCAGCGCGGGATTCCCGCGATTGCTCCGAAGGTACTTCGCCGCCCTTCTTGTAGGGCAGCTCCATGGCCTGCTTGACCATGTCGGTCACGATCCCATCCCCACCCAGGCTGTGATAGGCGTCGTACATGCTGGTGATGTTTTCCCGGGCGTACACCGGCGCGAAGCCTTTCTCAAAGTAATGGTCGCAGGCGCTGATGATCCGGTCGCGCAGCAGCGCGCGCATCCCGTCGTCCAGCGCCCGATCCTTCTTCTGCGTATGCCGCATGTGCCTGCTGACCCGCCGGTAGCTCGCCGCGGCCAGCGCCGCCACGATGCCGAACAGCCACTCCACCCAATATCGCGTGATCCATTCAGGCATGCTCTTCTCCTTCCTTTCCGATTGCAAATTTGTCAACGACCGCTGGCCAGCGAATCACGTCTCCGCCTCCGTCACAGGCGGATCTTCCTGACCGCCTTCGCTCGCTGGTGCCCAGAGGGCCGATATTGCCGGCGGCTCCCAACCTTCCTGCGAGGTGTGCGCCTGAAGGCAGATGTACAGCTCGCTCTCCGCGTCCGGGTACGCGACCTCGTCGCCAACAATGTAGTCGATTCCGGCGGCCCAGACGCGCACTTCCTCTTCGGCGATGATCTCCACCCTGTGCCAGAGCGCCGGGGTCAGGTCGGGCGCCCAGTCGTCCTGCGTGGTGTGCGGCTGGATGCAGCGCCAGAGCGCGCCTTTGTAGGTGAACACGTCGCCCACCTGCACGGCGATGCCCGCGCGCCAGATGCGCCCCTCCAGAACAGGCTGGACGGAGAGCAGTTCTGCATCCGAGATGCGTCCATCCGCCACCGCCTGCCTGAGCAGCAGGCCCAGCACATTGGGCAGCGCCTCGTCCGCGCTTACTGTGATGAAAGATTCCACCGGCAGCGCCTGCATGAGCAGCTCGTCCGTCACTTCCTGACCCTCGCTCACCTCAACGCTGTCCGGCAGCAGGATCACCTGCTCCGCCGTGACGCCCGACATCTGGAATGACTCGCCCGTCAGGCTGTAATGTGTGGCATCCGTCCGTTTTGCCGCAAGAAAAGAGGAGCGGATGAGCGTTCTCACCCGCCCCTCGAAGGGGATCGCGATGTACATCTGTTAACCTCCTTAGCCGACGGCCGAGCCGCCGCTGTTGTAAACCACCTGCAGATAGGGCTTGTAGCTGCTGTCTGTGCCGGCCATGCGCATGTAGTTGTTCGACCAGTTGGATGAGCCGAAATTGTATTTTGATTCGTATAGGCACAGACCGCCATACGTCCCGTTGGCCAGTCCCTGAACCGCCGCAAGCGGAATGGCGAACGTCGCCTGCTGCGCGCGGCCAATGGTCCCGATGGCCCCGTAGTTTACCGCGATGGAAGGCGCGCCGCTGGCCGTGGTGTTGGTGATGGCGCACAGGTAGAGCGTTTTGGCAGAGCTGGAGCCGCTGCCCTTCTTGCGGTACAGCGTAAGGGTCGCCGACTTGATCGTCGTACCGGAGAGCACGCTGCGCAGGTTGCCAAACCACATGCAGCCGTAATTCCAGTTCAGGCTGGACTTGTAGCCGCTGTCGGAGTAGACCCCCTGGATCACGTCCACGGTATCCGAGCGCCAGCCGCCGCGATAGGACTTCGTGAGGGTGGCGTACTGGATGGTCGTGCTGTCCGGGACGACCACAGGAATGGCCGTGCCGTAGTCCACCGTAACGCCGCTTGCGAAAAGCTGGCCGTTCTCTCCGGTCCCCCGGCTGCCGTTGGGTACGGTGCCGCTGGCGATGATCACACTCGCGTAGGAAATCATGGCCCAGCTGCAGGAGCCCTTGCAGTCCTTCACGTTCGCGGTCGCCAGGTACGCCTCCACACCCTGCAGCGCGTTATACAGCCCGGTATTGTACAGAAACACATGGCTGGCGCGTGCGTAGACCGAGTCATAGGTGACGTTGTTTGCGTCCAGTGTACAGCCATTCAACTCCACAAAATGACACAGCAAGCATTCCACCAGATACGGGTTCCGGCTGCTGCCGTTGAGCGGACGGCTTTCCCGCAGGGAGACATTCTGGAAGCACACATGCGCTGAGCATCCCTTCACCCGGATATAACTGTTGAGACGGCACGCGCTGTACCCGTAGATCATCAGCCTGCCCGGGCCGCTGATCCCTTCGATCTGCGTACCCTGCGGTTCATAGATGTCCCCTGAACTGCTGGGGAGGTAGACGACGACGTCACGACGGAGAAAACGATTGTTGATTCCTTTCACCGCTTCGCCCAGCGAACGGAAATAGGTGTCGCTGGTTCCGCTGTAGGACGCGTTGACGTAGAGCGCGCTCGGCCCGGCGTATGCCTGCGCCACGGAATCGGAGATGATCTCGTCTGCGTACAGCTCCTTGAAGCCTACGTTGCCGTCCGCGCTCATCTCCATGAGGACGTTTTCGTTGTTGGCAGGGTCGAGCAACTGGAGCAGAAAGTTTTCCGTGGTGATGGCGACGTTGTTTGAGCCAATGGAAATCCCGCTGGTCTTGAGCTCCTGCGCGCCTACGGCCACCCAGGCCGAACCCGTGTACCGCTTGAGGATGAGCGGAGAGAGGGACGTGTCCAGCCAGAGCATGTTGGTGTAGAGGGTAGTAGGAGCGGTGTTGCTGCGATACACCTTTTCGGTGTTGTAGAGCGAGGTGCTGACCTTGAGGGCGATGCTGTTGGCGTTCTGCGTGATGCGGGATTCCGCGCTGGTCATGCGCCCGGCAAGGCCATAGATGTCCTCGGGTGCGGCACTCCAGTCCGTCCAGTTACTCAGCACCTCCAGCTTGACGTTGCGAAAGCGAACCGTGCCGGTTGTTCCGTTTGCCGAAGCTGTGCCCAGCGCAAAGTACGCGATTGCGACAGGGTTGTACGAAGTCAGATTCAGCGGCCCATACCGCAAGCGCACCCAGTCCTCATCCGACGCCACAAAGCTGGCGTCTGTAGTACGCAGATACCAGCCTAGGCCAGAGGTCTTCAGCACGCCCGCATCCATGTACTGGTAATACACCCAGAACCCTGAGTAGATGCCGGGCGTCGTGGCTTCCGAGGCATCGACGTTCTGCCTTTGGATGTCCAGAGAAATGCGAATGGCGGATCCGCTGCTGCTATGAGAAAAAAGATCATCCGACACGGGCAATGTCTTTTGAACCAGATAGGTTGCGTTTCCATCTTCATCGTAATAGCGGTTGTCGGTAAAAAGGAAAGGCCTGTCGCTTTCCAGGCAGTAATTCCGACCTTCGTATTTTTCAAAGGCGTAGAGCGCGGACGCCGCCACCGTCGCCGTGATGGCCTGCGGGGTGATTTTCTGCTCGGCGGACTGCACGCGCGTGGAGAGGGAATCGACCTCCGTCTGGTCCGCCTTGAGCGCGATGGCCGCGTCGGTCTGTTCAAAGCGGGTGGACATCTCCTGGCGCGTTTCTCCCACCGCCACGCTGGCATCATAGCCCACCTGCGATAACGGCTTGAACGCGCCGTCCACAAAGCGATAGAGCGGGTGTTCGGGGAACACGCAGGTCTGGTAGGTGCCGGTGAGCGTACCCAGCGCCATGTAAGTCATCCCGTCGTCCTTAGTGGGAACCGTGGCTGTTATGCATGTTTCCGCCGGCGTAAAGACCGTGCCGGCCAGCGTGCCCACCACATAGCAGGTTGTGCCGATGGTTCCCGCGAAGTCCGGGTCAATGGAGCGCAGCGTACAGAAGGGGTAGGTCAGGTAGAAATTGGCGCTGTACATCCCGGCGGACACGGCGGTGGCGCAGTAGAGCACCGGCCGGGTCACGTCAAAGGGTACGCCAGCCGCCAACGGAAAGCAGCCGTCCGCGTCCGTGACCGCCAGTCTTCCCGCGGCAATGGCTGTCTTTGCCTTGAGCGTGGTACCGACGCGGATGCGGTCGTAGGTGTCTGTGTTGTAGTTGGCGTCCGCCCACCAGCCTTTGGCGATGGTCGTGGAATAGATGGTCACGTTTTCGCGGTAGGTCAGGCGCACGATGTTGCCCGCCCCGTACTGCGTGCCCAGCCGGACGCTGCCGCCATAGTAGCAGGGGATCGCCTCGGTGGTGCTGCCGTCCGCAAGCGTCAGCGCCAGCGTGACGTTGCTCCCGGACGCGGCGGGCAGCCAGTAGGCGATCTGCTGTCCGTCGTGTAGCTCCTGGAAGCCGGCGTTCCCTGTCCACGCCGCGGTGTACGTTGTCTGTGTGCCCACCACAAACTCCGCGCCGCCAGCCGCGGCAATCGCGGCGAGATCCTCCCTGTACTGGTCGCTTCCTGTCACAGTGGACACAATCGCGTCTTCCGTGAGCTTCAGCTCCGCCGCGTCGACCCGTTCACCCAACGCGTCCAGATCCTCCTGATCCGCCTTGCCAGAGACCATGAGCCGCAGGTATTCGTTGCCTGTGATGTCCATGGCGTTGAGGGCTGCAATGGTCGCCTCGCGGGCGAAGAGCGCGTCCACGTCGAGGTTGGCCGCGATGAGGCTTCGGATGACAGCATTGTCGGCAAAGATGTCCTGCGCGTTGAGCGTCCCGGCGGTGATGGTGCCCTCGATGATCTTCTCCCCGCCGTTGATGCTCTGGTCAGTCACGTCGTCGTTGACGATCTGTTTGAGCGTCGTGACCACCTGTCCATCCTCATTCACGGACACCGAGTAAAAATGACCGTCCGTGCCTTTGACCACCAGCTCACCGACCGTCAGGGAGACCATGTTCGCCTCGGTCACGGCCAGTCGCGCGATGTAGAGTTCGCCCGCCGTGCCCTGCGTGATGATGGCGGTGTCCGTTGCCAGATCCTTGATGTGCGACCAGTCGATGTCGGCGGTCTGCATCTGGGCATTGACAATCTCTGCCGTGGCCGCCGTGAGGGTGGTGATGGCCGCCCAGTCGATGTTCGCCTCGTCAATGGTAGCGGCGGTGATCTGCGTCTTACTGATCTGCGCGATGTTGGCGCTGAGCGCCTCAATGTCAGCCCATTGGATGTCGGCGCTGACAATGTTGGCCGTGGTCAGCTGCGCCGTGGCGATCATGGCCACGGAGGCGTAGAGGTCGTCGGTGGTGATGCTGCCCGCGGCCAGCTCCTTGATCTTGGCCGTCACGGCGGTCAGGGCATTGACATTGAGCGTATCAATGAGCGCCTCGGCGATATGGGCGCGGGTGATGCAGGCGTCCTGGATGTGCGCGCTGCCGATGGCCGCGTTTCGGATTTGCAGACTGCCCACCGAACCGCTTTGCAGCTGTCCGCTGCCCACGGAGTTGAGCGCCAGCTTCATGCCGGTGATGGAGCCGCTGGCCAGCTGCCGGGCGGAGATAATGCTGCCTTCCAGCGTATCCGCGGCGGTTCCCAGCGTCACGGAGGTGTATTTGCGCGTCAGGCAGTCGTAGGTGTACTGCGTCATGCGCATGGAGACTTCCACGCCGATGCGCCGGGCCACCACGCGCACGCTGTCGCCGAGGAAGATGTTCAGAAGAAACGCGTACTGCCGGTATTCCTCGGTATCGGCGCAGTTGACGAAGTCCACCTTGAGCGTCACCGTGGGCAAGTCGCAGCCCTTGTCAAACTCCGCCTGCGCCGCCGCGCGCATGTCCTCATAGCAGGCGGTCAGGGACTTGTAGTTCTCGCCTTCCGCCACCTCTTTCGCTTCCGACGCCGCAAGGTGGATCCACTTCGGATGCGTGTACGCGCCGATGTTCGGGCTGTCGATGTACAGCTCGGGCAGGTAGAGGATATTGCCATCCGCGTCCTCACCGGTGGGCATGATGCGGGTGACCACGTCGGTCTCGTCCACGTCGTAGGAGATGCCGGTCAGGTTCTTGCGCTCCCGGATCTGCACGTCGCTGTCCACGCCCACGCGCCTGACCAGAAACACGTCGAACCAGTCACGCGCCAGCTCCGCGCCGTACTTTTCCACCAGTCCGCCTTCGCCCAGCAACGCTTCCACCGGGTTGACATTCTCCCATTCCACTTCCTCCGCCGTGGAGGTCAGGTCGGAGTAGAAAGTGAAGTCGTGGCTGGTAAGACAGGCATCCGAAAGGCTCTGTACGACGGAAGCCCCCACCGCGGAGGATGAGGGCTTCAGGGACTTGATCATGTTGTCCAGCAGGTCGTAGAAGATGTGGCGGGCATACACGGTGACCTTATCAAGCTCCGGCGCCACGCGGTAGATGCGGAAGGGCTGGTCACGCAGCTGCCGGGACTCGATCACCTGATTCTGAAAGCCGACATCCACCTGCACGCTCTGCTGCTCCGTGCGCACATGGGTCAGATACTCGGAAGACATATACCCGTGCCGCCCATCCGGGCAGGTGACCTCGTACCACGAGGATGTGGTCTTGTTTACCACGATGACCTCAGTGTCCTTCTTGTACTTGCCGAGGATTCTGTACCTTGTCCCCGTGCCTGAGCGCAGGCGCAGCGGGTCGCGCTGGGTGGTTACCTTATAGATCTCCACGTCGTAGGTTTGCGTCTGGTACTGCTGTGTTACCAGATTCATCTGCGGCGTCATGGCAGCGGGCACCGGCGCGCGCAGGATGTTGCCTTCGCTCAGCCGTGTCCACCTGCCGTGTTCGTCGATGGGATGGACGAGCGTCAGCTCCCACTCGCCGTTCAGCGTTTCGGTGACCGTGCAGGACTGCGGCTGGACGATGCCCAGCCCGTTGCTGGAGAAGTCCGTGCAGTCAGCCGGGTAGATGCAGATCATGGGGTTCATCCTCCCTTCGAGGCATAGGAAAAGCGCCACTCATCCTGAGTGACGCCACCGTCAACCATAACGGAACAGTCATTGGATACGAATAGTCACCATACCGTCGGGCTTGACGGTTAATTCCATCCTCCGAAGATAACGGTTAAAGAAGGCTTCCTTTTCCCGAACAGTCATCTCGATCCACGATTCGTGCAGACAAGATTCCATGATATCCTTTACGTTCATAACTTCCCGCGCCTTTCCCGTAAGGATCGCATTGATGCGCTCCTGCACGGCGTTAATTAGCGTCTCTGTCTTTAGGAGATACGAAGCTCCGGTGCAGAAATCGTCCAGGAAACAGTACGGGATACTCTACACACTTCATATTACTCGGTTCCAGTCAAATAAGCAGTCAGAGAAAGCGCCAATTTGGGATAACATTCAAAGAAGTCACATTTCCCGTCCAGCTCACGGCGTTCTGCCCCGGAAGCAGCACAGGAAACTCCCCACTGATGGCGCCGTTCATGGAGGTCGTTCCCGAGTAGGCTTCCTGCAACTGCGAGTTCAGCGTTATGCTTCCCGATATGCCCTCCAGCTCCGTAATGATCATGCCCACCATGAGGGTGATCGCGCCCGTGCCGTAGACCGTGATGACCGGTTCCGCATAGACATTCCCCGGATTGGTGACAAACGAGCCGCTCTGGGTCAGGGCAATGTGCGCGACATTCTTCTGGTACCAAAAAGGCTTGCAGCGGAAGTTGACCGCAAAGGAGCGATGCGGATTCCCTCGCAGAATCTTCTCAAAGGGAATCTGGTTGGTGATGCGCGCCTCGTAATACCCCTCCGGCCGGTTGGCAAAGGTCACTTTCCCGCTGCCCTTGAGGTAAGCGGCGATCTCAGCATACCGCTCGGTATTCTCCACGATGCACTGCGCGGTGAGCACCAGATCGTCGTAGACGGCGTCGCCCTCCAGCACCGTGAGGCTTCCGCTGCGGCCCGGCACATCCACAAACGTCGCCCGCTCATTGGGCAGCGTCAGCGGCGGCTGTTCCAGCACATGGATGCCGTATTCTGTGCAGCGCACGTCGTTCCACTCAAACCAATCCTTCACGGTTATCCCTCCGTCCTGCGGCGCCTCTATGGAAAAACCGCCCGAAGGCAGCTTCTGTCATAATTCTCCCACTTCGATCAGATGTGGCAATCCACAATGGTAATCGCCAGTCCGTTTTCACGTGCTTCCTGCAGGTATGCCTGGAATTCTTTTTCATATTGGTTCATGCTCTCGTTGGTGGCATCGTCGAAGCCAAACCAGCCCATGCGCCCCTGCTCATGCCACGCGCCATCTGCCGTGACAAAGGCGTATGTACTGAAGGCTGTCTCTCTGCGGATGTAGGTTTCCTTGTCCCCGTAGCGTTGCAGATAATACTCCGGCTTCCATATGCTGATGAAGTCTTCGCCTTCGCGCTGTGCAGCGCCCTCGACCAGAACCTCCCATTCCCGCTGGAGTCTGGCGACACGGCTCGTATCCGGAGAGAAATCGCAGTCGGCAACCCTCGCCCCGTCGCAGCGATCCGCAGGGTAGTCAAAACCCTTGCTCCACCGGTCGACCGGCGCGCGATATCCGCTCTTTCCCGGCAGCAGCCTGAGCAGTCCGCGCCACCTCCCGCCGATCTCCCACCAGTCCCACCGGGCGTTGGGATTGTGCCAATAGCCACCGGCTCCCACAGTCTTGTCAAGATCGCACTCCTCATTTTCGACAAACTCCGCATACGGAGAATCCGGATCTACCTGCTCCTCAAACGGAGCCAGCAGCGCCTCGACGTATCCGGGCATTTTGGAAAATACCGCAACCGAAAAATGTGACATACCATAGCCTCCTCTGTCTTCAGGGTAGCGTATCTATCACTCCACGCCGCGTGAAAGTCAAGTCAATTCTTCGCGTTTGAGGGATATTTTCGCCATCCGCATTCCCTTTCCGCGCTGTTGCCTGCGCGTGAGCGCGGCGATCTCCTCCGCCAGCGCGCGCACGTCCTGCTCGTCGCGCACAACCAGCTGCTGTACCTGAATGGTGGAACTGACGCTATTGTTGTAGGTGCGCCGGTTGTCGTTGCTGGTGGCGATGATACTCCCAGCCTGCGCCTCGCCGGTCAGGTAGCGCGCGGCGTTTCGGATGATCTTTGCCTGCGCCCTGCTCTCCTTGATCACGCCGCGGCCCCAGCCGCGCATGGTCATCACGCCCACCTCATCCTCAAACACCTGCGAGGGGGATTTGATTTTGAGCTCGCTCTTGGCCGCGCTGACCGCTGCCCGTGCCGCGGAGCGCATCGCGGAGATCACGCCGCTGCGGCCTGCGTTGATACCG
>JABLTO010103138.1_pt1 | contig 10577 bp, 8 predicted proteins | sample 7160091 | NCBI WGS metagenome assembly JABLTO01 (sample SAMN14651225, study PRJNA627086) | human gut metagenome | isolation source: feces | host: Homo sapiens
AATGCATCAACCAACAGGTCAGTATTGCCACCCTTACGCGGACTGCCTGACAAAACAATAATATTGCTCATGAAAATCCTCCTTACATGTCAGAACCTTCAATGTCTTCCACCGCATTTTTCAACAAATTCTTAACTCATCTGTTCCTTCAACATACCCTTTATCCTTATTCGTAAGTATGTATACTGGATTGGTTTCGGTCAAATCTTTTATAGGAAATACCAGCAGCTTATTGTCACTATATAAGTTCAATTCGTGCAAATGTGTCCCCCAAGGCTAACAATAACTACAATTAAAGTATTTTTCGCACATATTTCCTATTGCATATAATAAATATTTATTATATGCCTATATCAGATCTCATACATGAAATAAGTTTTAATCTCGTATTTTCAATCAAATTATTATATGGATCCGATGAATCTTCTGAATTTTTTCCAGACACAAATACATTTTTTATTACAACTTCAAACTCAACCAAACAATTTTTGACATTTTGTCCAGCATATAAATCAAACATGTTTTTACTAGAATGACAAAATAATCTATACTCTTCACGTGCTTCAAAATACTGACTCTTTATTTTTATAATTTCATTTTTTACATATTCTCTTTTTTCAATTTCCAATTGATTTTTGCTCTTTTGTTCATCATTATTTACAACTATATCTGAAAGATGATGATAATTTTCAATTTGATAATTCAAACTCGTTATAATAGAATCAAATGATTCCATTAAAAAATGCGGTCCATACTCTATATTTCTCAAAATATCATTAGGTGATTGATTTGGAAATAAATTAACAATATTAATCAATTGCGTATATATGCTTTGCAAATTACTACGCTTTACTTTAAACTGTTCTTGTTGATTTTCACTTTTTCTTTTTCTAAATTGAACACCAGCATTCACACCTAAAGTAATTGCTGTATTAATTGTACTTATTACTCCTCCTATTATAACTCCCCATAATGTCTCCGTCATATATTTTTCTCCATCCTAAACATTAATTATTTTTCAGCCTATTATTACCATTAATCTATCTTTTTAATGCATTATTTTCATACCAATATATTTAATTCAAATGTATATATAATAATATTCAAGTGATATCAGCATATTTATATTGTACTTCACATTTATAAACAGTATTATATTTCTATAACCATGTTTCCAGTAACTTTATATCTTGCTTATTATTTTGTGGTTTTATTCTTTCTAATACCTTTTTCTCTACAGCCTGCGACCAATATATTTTCAATTTTTTTCTTGCTCTTGTTATAGCTGTATAAAAAATACTATGTGTTATTAACTCATCTATATCATCTGTTATAATTATTTTAACTGAATCATACTCTAACCCCTGTGCTTTATGAATTGAAACTGCGTATGCTATCTGAAATGGCACTAAAGATTTTGATATATTTTCATCATCTTCATCTGTACTTCGATTTTTAAAAACTTCAAATCTAATGATAGAATTTCCTTTCTCTGTATAACCAATCACTTCAAAATTCACTTTTTCATTATCTATATTCATTAGGGGTCTATCGATTGCAATATCAAATTGTATTCTTTCTGTAATTTCACCAGAATCCAAGAGTAAAAAATCAACTATCTTTCCTTTCATATTATTATGAATAATTGGTATTTGACTTTTATCTGTTATAAAAAATAAATCAGCTGAATCATTAAATAATATGGGATCTCCTACTTTATATCTTTGTATTCCTCTTCTTATTTCTTTTTCATTATTATTTTCTTGCATAAAATGATTAATATTATTTATTCCATACAATCCTCCATAATTTAAACATAAAATAATTTCATTATCTTCTGCAGGTTTCAAAACTGACGGATCAAGCGGTGCAGAATACTCTCCTGCTTGTAAACGGTCCAAAATGTCATCTTGCATCTTCCTTACATTATCCCACAATTCTAATAACTGTTTACTATCACTCCTATATGGATTAAGCAACTCGCATACCGCAGATTCCGGTAAGAAACTTCGTATAGCATCAAACCAATTTCCAAATTCGATTGACTCTATTTGATATGTATCGCCTACTAATACTAACAGTTTAAACTTAGACAATTCTAAAAACTCTCTCATTTCCTTATTACTAACTGTACTGCATTCATCTATAAATACAACATCATATTCCCTTTTTATATTTTCTGCCTTAGTATTATTAAATTTTGAAAGAGTCATAAAACTACTGTTCATTTTCCCATTTTTTCTTTTAAGATTATTTACTGCTGGATTAGTATGTGCTAAATATAACATGGACAATCCCATATTTTCATTTAAAAACGATGATATATAATTTATAAAAGTTGTCTTTCCTGTACCTGCGGCGCCATAAATTACAGCAACCTGTGATTTATCGAACAAATACTCTAATGATTTTTTCTTTTCTTCTGATATATTATAACTATTATTATAAATCCAGTGTCTTGCAGAATTTATGTAATTATCTACTCCTTTTAAAGTCAATTGTTTTATTGATTTAATAATAAACAATGTATCATCCTTATACCCTTCTATAAATATATGATCCTTCTCTATAATCAATTTTCTATTCTGTTGTTTTTTGCTCTTATATAATTTTGAATTGTATTCGTTTTTTAACTTTTCTACATCTTTGTAATCACCAAGTTTATACTTATCGCCATCACGTTTTAATGGCGTAAATAAAATTCCTTTTTGCTCTGTATTATTTTTTATAGTTCTTGCCATTAACTCATGCTCTCGTCCCTCTAAATCCATCGCCATTAACAAATCATATAAATTAGGGACATGTTTTTTGAGAGCTGTACAAAAAGGCATTATATCAAATGGTATACACTCATTCGATAAATACAAATTTGATAACAAATTATTTGCACCTACATACTCCCATTTATCTGTATAATAATTTTTCTTATAATTTTCATTATATTGTTCTTTAATAACTCTATTATTCATATGGAGGAGTAAATATCTTAAAACATTACCCCCTGGTTTTTTATTTTGAATAATTTCTCTGCAATAATCTAAAGTATCAAAAAAATGATAATTTTCTGTATTTGGCACTATTCTATTTTTTAAGCTCCTATACTTTTCTTCAGGGTATACAATTATCTCTGATAAACTTCTGCCCGTGTCTGTTAAATACTTAACAAGTTTTTGTTCCTCTGCTTTGCCAATTCCCCTATCTTCGTTATAAATTATTTTATTAAAATTCTTAAACTCACAGGGTCTGATACTTACCTCCCAATCCAAAATAATTCTAATTGGCATTTGTTTATTAAATAATTCTATATAATCATCCTCAATGGCTAATTTCACAGCATAATAATCTGTTACTTCCTTTTCCGTAAATGCAATTATTCTATCAGTTTTACTTGCTTTATCATTTGCTGGAATAAATGCAACTTCATAATAAATTTTACAATTGTAAAAAAAAGGTTTTACACTTTGTATGTAAAATCTATCATATTTATATCCATTCATTGATACATTTTTATATCCATCTACTTTTTCGGCAATTTTAGAATAATAATCATTTAAATTATCATCTGTTTCTATTGGGAAGTCTTCTAAATTACTTAAAACGTTCATTGAATATTTTTCATGTAATAATTTTCTTATTTTTAAAAGATACTCATAATACTTTAACATTAATCTTTCAGAGTTCTCTTCGTCTAACGTTCTATGGGCTACTGCTACTTGTAAAAAATGATGAAAGCGTGTTATATCCCTCAATGAATCATTACCTTTAGCATACTTTACAGCTTTTTTTAAATTTTCCTGAGTATCCTCTATATCTTCTCCATTCGCATATATTTTTAATAATATATGCTCAACAAAATGTCTTAATTGAGATAATATATCCTGTGAAATTTGACCTCTTGTATAATTTTTTAAATCACTTATATGTCTACAAATAACCTTGTCCGTAAGTAAAATTTGCTTATCAATTTGTAATATTGTTTCTGACATTTATATATTCCTCCTCGTATTTTTTACTAAATTTCATTTAAAATACACTATTGTTCCACTTCCCTCAAAAGCACCTTCTCCCTAAATCCACCTCTTTCCTCAGCCTTCTTCTCTCTTACTTTCTTCAGTTCATCAACTGAATACCCTCTAGCAACTGCTGCCGCATATATAACTTCCATCAAGTCAGCAAGCTCCTCGATATTCTGATCCTTATGATACTCTGCCAGTTCTTCATCAAGCTTGGCATCCAGCATTTTTAAATATTCTTCATCAGAAAGAATTTCCGTTTTGCATGTTTTTCCATCTGCTTCAATAATCTCTGGAATTTTATCTCTTACAAGTTTATTGTATATTTTTACCGCCATTGTAACTCCACTCCTTAAATCCCGACATATGGGCTGATTCATAAACTGGTTTAATCACATGTTCCAATCTTTCAATAAATGTATTCTTGTCCAAACCATCTGCATACAATTGATTACGAATCTCCTGATTATTAAGATGATATGGCGCAATTTCCAGAAATTCGTGTGCAACTGCTTCATTCTCATTCTTAAGTTCGTATGCTCTATATTCCAAACTGCCTAAAGAATTGAAATATAATTCCCATGATGGAAGCAAATTGCTTTTACTACTGTTTATAGATTTAGTTGTAGGGTGTAAATTCCATAATTCATCGTGTGCTACATACTGCCATGGTACAAAATGATCTACAGAAATGTTTTCATCTGCCAAATCAACATCACCATATATATCCCTAAGAGATGGATCAATTTGAATTATCAAATTCCAGTATTTTCTAACTCTCTCTATATTTCTTGAAGAAGGTGCTTCAATCTTATCTGCAATTCCTGGTACACTTGGATTTTTATTCTGTAAATACTGAATTAACTTAAGCTGTGCCCAACCTTTAAGAATATCCTTATTTCTTACAAGATAATCCGACCATAGACTGTCAATTTCAATCTCTGTCTTAAGACCAGCTATCAAAGCAAAATAATATATTAGTCTTTTCTGTCTGTTAATTTCATCTGTCAAAATCTTTTTTGAGCCATTCCACATACTTTGCTTAATATTAATTTCATCATAAAATGGTACCTGCAATCTATATGGAACATTTAATGTCAAATCTGATTTATATTTTGCTATTCTTTTATCCTCTGAATCTTCAAGAAATTTTATAATATTCTCTCGCTTCGTATTTGATATTAATCCATAATTTTTATGAATATATTTAACTACTTCTTCAAGATTATCTGTAACTCCTAACGGACCTAATCTAAGGTGATATTCGGTTACCATATACCATGCACCAGCAATCATTTCATTAATCAATTCATCAAATGTAAATCTACACTTAGCACTATCTACTTTCTCAAGAATTGCCTGAAACCAGAAAAACTTATAACAATTTGATGTGTTCTCGAACAACTTACTTAAATAACCTATATTGAGTTCATCTGAATATGGTAACTGCATAACACGCCTTCTTTCGTATAAATATTTCTACATATCCTCTCTTATCTTCTCTATCAAAGTAACATCCGCTGGCAGCCATTCAACCTCTCCAAGATGTTGTTTAGTCAGCCATTTTGCGTTCTCATGCTCTTTTAACACCAGATCTCCGCTTAATATCTCACACCAGAAGCAATCCATTGAAAGATGAAAATTAGGATAATCATATTCAATTGTGTCGATTAAAGCTCCAACTTTAACTTCTGTATCTAATTCTTCCATAATCTCACGTTTTAACGCTTCCTGTGGTGTTTCTCCTGCTTCTATTTTTCCGCCTGGAAATTCCCAGCCATCTTTGAATTCTCCATATCCTCGCTGGGTTGCAAAAATAATTGGTTCTTTCTTATCATTAACTGCCTTTATTACTGCTGCAACTACCCTAACTGTTTTCATGTATTTTCCTCTTTTCTGCAACAAAATTCTTTGCATATACACAGAATTTTGTATGTATTTATGAATTTACAATATACTCATAGATATCTTCTCTCACAGGAACATCAAGAATCCACTCTATTTCGACTGCTGTTTTCTGTGTATTTGGCATTGTAAATTCTTTAGTATTTCCACTAGCTGTCATATGTCCAAGATAATAAAACTCCTTAGAAATCTTATCATCTTTATTCTTACGAACAAAAAGCTCTACTCTGATTCCCCGCTCTTTTGCCTTAAGAAAATTCTGTACATCTTCAGACTGCAGGCTTCTTCCAGATTTCGATATTGCTATCAGACGATCTCTAAATCCTGGCACAAAATGATCCTCATATTTTGTCGTATCACTAATATCTTCTGATTTATCATAATTAATAAATACAGGAAATGTTTTTGTCTTCTTATCATATTTATAACCACCAATATTTAATGGCACTTCATTCTGCTCCCAATTAAGCAAACGACACACATCCTCATATGTATATTTCTGATAAAGAACAAAATCTGTTACATCATAACTTTGCTTATAATCTCTTTCATATCTGCTTATGCCAAAATCAACAAGTTCCTTAATAACATTATAAAAATCTCTATTTGATAACATTTCAAGAAATGTCTTCGTTGGTTTATAATCATTGCCTTCCTTTTCTATGAAGACACACTGGGAATATGTCTTTTTACCTGAACCCGCAGGGAATTCATTTGTCATAACATTTATGATATTTTCTTGCTGTTCCTTACTGATGGATTTACCATATGTCAACAAATCCTGTGATAGTCCTGTAAATAATCCACATTTTGATAACCCATTTGCATATAGAAGTGTTCTCTTTAATAATTGCAACTCCTGTATTCTCTTACCATTTGCCAGTTTCTTTGAAATAAATTCAACTATCTTTTCTTCTTCCTGTGACAAACGGATCTTATAATCCTTCTCGTATTTCACTAAGAATTTATAATATGAACCGAGGCTGTTATTATCGAAAATTCGTATAACATCCATCTCTCCATAATCATCAAAATCCTTGAGTGCCGGTATTCTTCCCAATTTGTTCTTAAGATTTGTATAGTTTTCTTTTATCAGCTTAATATCACTGAAATTAGCATTATCAACAGATGCAAATATTCTCTTCTTGCTTATTTCATCAAAATGCACTGTAGATGCGCCTGGAATAATTCTTCCGCCTTCCATTATATATCTACGAATATTGTCTTTATTGTAAGTTCTATCCCCTGAGAGTGCTATTGGAATCATGAAATTATTATTGTAATTACCAATAAAATCAAGAATTACAACATATTCTTTCCCATCAGCCTTTCTGAGCCCTCGTCCCAACTGCTGAATAAATACTATTGGCGATTGTGTTGGTCTGAGCATAATAACCTGATTAACCTCCACAATATCAACACCCTCATTCAATATTTCTACAGAAAATATATAATCTAATGGCTGCTTATGGACATTTGCCTCACCCTCATTCATTGCAAGTCTTTCAAATGCGTCCTGTCTTTCCTGTTCGTTAGCACCACCATTCAATGCTATTGTCCTAAAATATTTCCCTGTATCCGGATTAACTATATTGTTAAACTTATGTGATAATTCCTGTGTTTCTTTAATGCTGCTGCAGAATATAAGTCCTTTAACCTTTTCTCCACTATATCCATAGTAATTTGCCTGCTGGATTATATGTTTCACACGTTCATCACTTGTTAACATACTAAAATCACGATTATCTTTATCATCTCCAACTATAGACAAATCAGTAATTCCAAAGTAATGGAACGGACATAACAGATTTTCTTCCATAGCCTGCTGCAAACGTATCTCATAAGCAATCTGATAATTAAATAACTCATAAACATTTCTACCTGCAACATTGTCATCTCGCTTATCAGGAGTTGCCGTCATTCCAAGCCAAAGCTTAGGCGAAAAATGTTTCATAATCTTCTGATATGTGTCAGCAGTTACATGATGTGCCTCGTCCAACACAATACAATCAAATGCATCCTTATCATATTGAAGCAAATGCTCATCTCGATTTAATGTCTGGACCGTAGCAAATACATAATCCGCATCATATTCATGATAACCAGCACCAACTAAACCCATAGAAACAGATTTTGCAAACACCTTTTCGTAAGATTTCTTAGTCTGTCTTGCAAGCTGTCCCCTATGAACTAAAAATAATACTCTCTTAAATTCAAGTTCTCTCATTGCAAATGCAGAAGCATAAGTTTTACCTGTTCCAGTCGCAGATATAAGAAGAGCCCTGTCTTCTCCTGCTTCCAGAATCTTCTTAAGATTTGTAATAAATCCAACCTGCATACTATTAGGTTTTAATCTGTATTTTTCAAGGGACACAACCTGATCTTTCTTTGCTATATCTCTCTGATGTTTAATAATTTTATATTGTTCTTTATAATTTTCATAAAATTCATTAAAATCTAAAGCATACTGGGAATTCCACAATCTATTAAACTCAGCAACTATCTCCTTTGCCATCTCTCCCTGCTCGGTTGAGACAAGCTTAGTATTCCACTCCTGATTTCTAGTAAGTGCCGCACTTGTTATATTCGAACTTCCAATGATAATACGATACACTTCATCAGTTTTAAAAATATATCCCTTTGTATGAAAGCCTTCGCCTGCTTCTTGTACATCATACATTTTCAAGGTAATATTTGATAATCCATTAAGCTTCTCTAAAGCTTTAGGTTCACTAAAATTCAAATAATTAGTAGTAAGAATTTCGCCTGGAATATTTTTCTTTTCTAATTCTTTCAACGTCTGAAGCAATGGCGTAATTCCACCCAAAGTAATGAACGCAACACTAATCTGAAACTTATCGCATCTTAAAAGTTCATCTTCAATAGAAGATAAAACTTTCTTCCCATCCTTATAATTATTAGATACAAACTGTGGGCTATATAAGCTGTTCGATGCAACCGAACCGTCTATATATGCTGTCTCAAATCCTAATCGCAATTCATCTCTTTTATCCATACTGGTACTCCATTTTTACTGACAATTATTATACTAATTATATTATTTATTATGGTTAGTTGCAATCATTGTTTGTGTATTCAGTAATAACTTCTATTGCCAACTTATTTTTCCCATCTGAAAAATTATATCCTTTTTCAATTAATCTCAAAAAAACTCCACTTGGTTTAATACATATACTCTTAACCTGTTTATTTTCGGTTTCAATTACAGAATTTTCATGACTACCATTGAATTTTTCAATTAAATTATAACAAACAAATTCTCCTTTGTTATCCTCCAACATAATTATATTATTCATATAATTTTCTAAATAAGCAGATATCTTTTGATCTTTGGCTGTTTTAAATCCAATTTTATCTAATAGTGCCATATCTAATTCATAAACTTTGTCTTGTCCCACTCCTTTTTCGCGAATTGCATCTGATATAGCATTTAAAATATTAATATTTTTCTGTTCCGCATTTACCAAAATATTTTCCTGCTTCTTTTCTTCATCTTTTTTGAATGTATTTAATGTTTTCAACTTCATACAAAACACATCATATCGTTGACCATAATAATATAATTGTTTTCCTGAATCTTTTTGCAATGATGCATAAAAATCATCACTTAAATTCTTAATATTAACATTTGACATTATTTCTTCGATTTCTATAGATGGATCTATACGATCCTTCTCAATTTTTTCATTAAGCTGATTTATTTTCTCTTGTTTTAAACATTTCACTAAAAAATCAATTTCATCATCCTCTAACAACTCCAACATATACTTGAATAATTCTGCTTTTAATACTTCTTTAGGCTCAAACTCATATTTTATATCAAGATATTTTTTAATTGCTTCGTCTTCCGACAATGCTTCAACCATTATAAATTCATTATTCCCCATATCACCATCCATAAATGCATCTTCAATCATGCATTTATATGTAACTAAATATTTTGATAATTCTGTCAATTCTTTATTTTGTAGATTTTCCATATAAATTTCTTTTATCCTCCAATCTTGTATATATGCTTATACTACAACTCCTCATATACAAAATTTGTCAAATTATGTCGACAATGAATGTTATTTGCAATAATTTGTAAAATTATATTTTTTCTTGATTATTCTTTAAGAATTTAATATGACTGAGTAAAGTCTCACGACTGGAAAAGGATGCTCGTTTCTTTTTATTTCCACCCATTCTATCCCATATAAAAAACAGCACCCCGGCAGTACCCATCTACTGCCGAAGTGCTATCCACTCCATCAATTATTCCATTAAAATCTACCCAAATATACTCATCAGATTAGCCACAACCAGGCCGCCGCCGGTTCCGATGACATAGCCGAGCAGCGCCATCATGATACCAACTGGTACGAGGGCATTTGAGTATGCGCCTGCGAGGACCGGTGCTGTTGCTGTTCCGCCGATGTTGGCGAGGGAAGCAACACAGCATGTGAAGATGTCGAGTTTCAATATCTTCGCAAGTGCAATCATTATTGCCACATGGATAAGGAGGATTACGAATCCTGCGAGAAGCCATATTGGGGCATTGCCGACTGCTCCAAGGTCTGCTCTTGAGGCTATTAAGGCAATGACTATATAAAGCATTACATTTGAAATCTCCTCAGTTCCCTTAATCTTGCCAAA
>JABLTO010042104.1_pt1 | contig 10573 bp, 10 predicted proteins | sample 7160091 | NCBI WGS metagenome assembly JABLTO01 (sample SAMN14651225, study PRJNA627086) | human gut metagenome | isolation source: feces | host: Homo sapiens
CAATTTATGCACAGGCTGTCGCCCTCAAAATCGAGAAATGTTTCTCCGCCGCAGGGACATTTGACAATGCAGTCACGAAGCTGCGTAAAGACGATTTGCCAATCGTTATCGGTAGGGCGGGGCTCCTGCCCGTTCATAGCGTTCTTGGAAAATGCTTTCAAGAACTGCTCACGAATGAATTTTGGATACACCGGCCAAAAGCGCAAAGCGTTCGCATGGATGCCGTGTACCGGGCGGTTGGAATCATCGGTTTTATCATAAATGAATACCGGCTCTTTGCCATAAAATTTCAGCTCCAATTCCTCTGTCAGGCAAGGGTGCTCCACCACACGCTTCCCCTCCAGCGGGTGATCGAGAAACAAAAGGCGGAACAGCACAACCGCCAGAGAAAATCGGTCGCTCATGACATCCGGGCGCTTGATATTCCGCACCACCTCCGGCGCCATATACCGTGCTTTCCCGGCAATGCCGAGGCTCTCTCCGTAGGGTGCCACATTGTCATTGTCGCAGATGAGCGCCTCGCCGGTCGTCGGATCAAGAAAGAAGTTTCCGTCGTTCAGATCCTGATAGGAAAAGCCTTTTCGGTGCAGCTCCCGAAAGCCGTTGGTGATATTCAGCGCCGCATTAGCCGCCGCCGACAGAGAGGAAAAATGCACCTTTGCCAGCAGAAAATCCGAAAACTCCCTGTAATTTGACGGGCGCAGCTTCATGACATAGCCAAAGCTGCCGTCCCTTTCCTTTGTCAGAAATTCCGGCCACAGAAAGGCGGGGGAGGGCGCACCCTGCCGGATATTGTTTTCAAGATTCTGATAAAAGCGGCGGGGATTCTGCAAGGTGCCTTTATGATACCATTTCAGCGCATATTCTTTTCCGCCGATACGCACACGGTATACCGTGCCTTGCCCGCCCTCGCCGAGTTTTGCAATCACCTCTGCCGACTGCCCGTTTTGCAGCGGGATCCTGCTGCCTTTTGTAAAATACCGTTCCATATATAAACTCTCTTTTATGAACGGTCAATGCCGAAGCGGATACCGTTAATGCGGTCCCTGCCCTCGCCGAAGAAGAAATAGGCGTAGCCGTCGATATTGTCGAGAAAGCCGGTGCTTTCTGCCAGCGGATCGAATTGCAGCAGCAGTTCCTCGTCCGTTTCATAGCCGGAGGAGGGAACACCGAACAAACGGGTTCCGTCAAAATCTTCATCGGCAGGCTCAAAGCTCATGAGCCAACCCTCGTTCAAATGAGCAAACTGCACTTCCGCTTCGTTGAAATCATCCACAACTACATTCGGCTCGCCGTCATAATAATACGCCATCGCCTGATAGGGATACATCTCAATATCGAGGAAAAGATAAAGATAGCCCGTATGCGGCAGCTTGTTTTCCGTGTCAAGCTCTGCGATATCCGAAAGCCGTATCTGCCCAAAGAAGATAATGTCTTCGGAAAACATTTCCGGCCACCCGGCGGGAAGTACCGGCGCACCGAAAAACTTACTGGTACAGGGGTCGTGATTTCCATCCGCCTTTTTTATTTTAATTCCGATCGCATTCATAGCCGTACCTCCTAAATCAGTTTAAATTCATAGAAATACCCGCCGTCAAAAGAGCGCGGCCGATAGGTTATTTTTTCACCCTTGTTTATTGTCCATGTTTTGTTATATTTCGGATCGGCGCAGTGTACCGAAAGGCGGATACTGTTTTCTGTTACCTCGTCTACGGTAAAATGCCGCTTGCCTTTTCCGAAATCGGGGATCTCCCCGACTTCACAGGAGAAACATAAATCGGCGGTAACTCTTTCACGGTAGCCTCCCGCCACTCGGTTGATTCCCCAAGCCGTTTCCTTGATTTTCAGCTTCATTTTATTTGCGCCTCCTTTAGTCCCGTCCCTCGCCGGAAAGCCACAGATAATGCGCCGCCTTTTTACCGTCCGGCTGAATGTGTAAAAGGCCTTCGGTGTATATCTCATACAGCCGTATCATAGCCGAGCGCACGCCCTGTTCGGCGGCTTCGGTGTAGAGGAGAAGTGCCGCGTCAATATCCCTGTCCGTGCCAAAGCCGTTTTCATACAAATGCGCCGTCTGATACATTGCCGAGCCGTCGCCCGCATCTGCCGCACGGGAAGCCCACAAAAACGCTTCACGGTCGTCACGGGTTTCGGGGTAGCCGAGATGATACGCCATACTCAGAGCGTTCATCGCGTCGGTATCGCCTGCTTCGGCGGCAAGACGATACCACGCCATCTGTTTTTTGTGCTGCTCCCTGATTTTTCTCTTTGGCTGTTTTTCGGAATATTCCAAATCCCGAAGCTGTGCCGCCTGCTGCCAAAACGGGATATCTGTGTCTGCAAGCTCCGAATCGGCAAGGGCGATAATCGCCTGAACACTTCCGCCGTCGGCGGCACGGCGAAGATACTGTCTTGCCAGTTCTTTATTGTAAAAGCCGCCGTTTTTGTCAAGATAAACCGCTGCCGCGCTCAGCAGAGCGTCAACCTGCCCCGCTTCAATGGCTTTGTTAAACCACCCGGCGGCACCGGTTTCATCATTTTCCTTTTTGCATAACTGTGCCATCTGCCAAAGGGCGTCAATGTTGCCTTTGTCGATCTGCTCGAGCAATATTTCACGGATCGGGCGGAGGTCAAAGCCGTCTGCAAGCCGCGCTTTTGCCTTTTCATCTCCGAGCCCTGCCGCCTTTTCGCACATTTCCTTGGCTTCGGCGGCTTGCACCTCGTATACGCCGCTGTCGTGTAAATGACATAACGCAAAGCAGGCGCGGGCGTTGTCCTTCTTCGCCGCTGCACGCAGAAGCGTGAGGGCTTCCTGCAAATCCTTTGCGCAGCCGTACTGACCGTATACACGGGCAAGGGCTAAATCAACCATGGCGTCGGGATTACCCATATCGGCGGCTCGATTCAATGGTGCGAACACCTCGTTCCACTCGCCGCTTTCCATAAATGCAAGCGCCTTTTCATAACACCGTTTGCCTTCAATCGCCATTTTGCGGCGACATTCGTCTTCACGCTCCTGTACGCTCTTGCTTGTCGATACGCCCTCATAGCAGCGTACCGCCTCCGGCCAGTCCTCATATAATTCGGCAAGAAATCCCTTTCGTACCAGCACATCGAAGTTATATCCGTTAAAGCTCCCGGAGACGATCAGATGATGCAGTCCGCATTGTATTTCCGCAAGTTCGGGAACCGAAAAATAACAGCCTGCAAAGCTCGCGTCGGCTTCGTTTCCCAGCGGAAAATCGCCGTTGAACGATGCGTCCATATCGTCCATGATCTTTGCCATCTCAATATAATACATATCATCGTGCGACGATGAGGGCGGCTCCGGCCTATTTCGCTCGGTAATGAGCTCACCGGCTTTTTCGGCGCGTTTTGAGAGCCTTTGTGCCAAATCCTCCGCACCCGGAAACTCCGCCGCAATGGCAGCATATTCCGTAAGCCATTCCTGCAATTTTGCCGTGGGTTCTTCTCTGTATTTTATTCCAAGCACCGTTTCGGGTTTCATATGCGCCCCTCCTTTACACCATAATGATAGCACATCATGTAGATCGTTTGGTCGCCGCCGCAGCGACATTTATTTGCCGTTTTTTACTGCTTCGATGCGAGCCTTCCATACAGCCGCATATTCATCTCCGAGCGCTTCGGATTTTTCGGCATATTCTTCTGCTCTCTCGATATTAGGCTCAAAACCGCAACCATACAAATACGCAAAAATCAGATATACAACTGCGTATTTATAAGCCTTATGATCAGCCTGCATATTTAATGCGGTTTCATTTGCCTGCCGATTAAAATCAGGCTTTTGCTTCAACAGCTTTTCAACGAGCTGGAGGGTTTCTTCATCAAAATCCCCTTTGTAAACTGAAGCCCAAACAGCACCGAAAATCCGTTCCACCGCAGATGTTTCCAACTTTTCGATACCTAACCCATATAGCTCTCCAAAACAATAATACAGAGCTCTTCGTCCGATGCTTTTGTCGTATTCGCTTTTTCTTATCCTTTTATACGCTTTTTCCAAAACCGATTTTGAAGCAGTTCCTTCAATCAGTGTTTCCATTGCTTCGTCATATGACATTATTCCAAACAGTCCCATAATAATCTCTCCTTACTGCCCAAAAACAAGCCATATGGCATCTTTCTTTTTTGCAGGCATTCTTCCAAACTTGATTTTGTGATAGCTGCTTTCAAGTCTGCATGAGCGGTTTGAGCAGATGTAGTATTTATACCTGTGGCTTCTGTTTTCATAGATAGGCTTACGGTTAGAGGTTGATGTTCCGTCGCTGTAATAAGTAGTTGTAACCTCATCGCCAACATGAACCGAGTATGTATCGGTACCTGTATGCTCGTTAAGAGGACTTGAACAGCGGGGACATACCGTAAAGCCGTTTGCCATTGCCTGTGATTGATAGTTCAGCATATATGAATAGGTCCACTTGCGGATATTGGCACGGTAGAGGTACATAATAATTACAAGCAGTATGATAAATGACCCGACCGTTTTCCAAAGTAAGGCAGCCACGCTTTCCACACCGGTAAGCCCCGCCGCTTTGAGTGCTTTCGACAGAAACATATAGATATACTGCACAAGGGTGGGGAAAACGAGCACACTCAGGATTACGCGAAGCATAAACGCTCTTTTTGCCTCAGGACGTAGCTGCACGGTAGCTTTAACATCGTTCATTGAATGGTTCATAAAATAATACCTCTCTTTATTCTAATTTTCACCGTTTCCGCCACCGGTCGCTTATCGGGGGCGTAAGCGGTATATTCTCTTGTTGTTTCATACGGCACATCGGTAATGCTTACAAAAATCTCGCCGCCGAGGTCTGCTGTATCTTTGCTGATTTTCAAGCGTTTATAGCGGCAAAGCGGATAGGCAAGACGGCTTAAATCGTATTCACCGTCCTCAAAGGGAAATTTCGCCTTTGCTTTTCGGACAAGTCCGCCGCCCTCAGCCGTCATTTCGATGCAGATAACACAGATAACACTTTGAAACAAGTCTGCTAAATCCGGCTCTGTTGCGACCGTTCTGCCGCAGTCAAGACAGATTGTTTTTTCTTTTCTGCGGTCAAAGGGATTGCCGTAGTCTCCTCCGGTTGTTTGCAAACGGGATGAGCCGCAATAGGGGCAGGTCAACATCCGCTATCACCTTCTTCCTTTAACTCACCGAGCAGGTCAAAGAGTGCGTCGATTTTGTATTTGTTCTTGCAGTTTTTCTCCCAAAGGCGGGTTTGTTCATCCTCTTCGCCGCCCATCAGCTTGTTCGCCATAGCGTCGCCGTAGCCGGAATGACTCGCCTCCCAATACGCGTCCGAGAGGCTTTTCAGCTTCTCCTCTAACGTCATTGAATCGTTTACAAGATAGGAAAGCATTTCTTCCAGTTCTTTGATTCGACTGCGTTTTTCGTCTGTCATTTTTGTACCTCCTTATATGGCAGTCATTCTGCCGTTTGTTACCCGTATCAGCTTTCTTGCCTCGTAGTCGGAGTAGCCCATAGACCTAAGCTCTTCATAGCTGTAGCCGGGATTCATAGCGCTAAATGTTCCGGCAACAAGCAGTATAACGGCAACAGCGGCAAGCCACACAAAAAAGATTGCGGCGGGCGCTATGCTGAATACAAGCACGGTTGAGAGTGCCGCCATCATCAGACAGCGCAGTGATGCCGTGCCGTCCTTTGTCAGACAGAATTGTGCGACCATACCCAGCTTTTTACCAAAGGCAGTCTTAACACAAAGGATTCCGCCGAGCAGCATCGCCATAAGGAAGCACGCCTCAATGCCGAACATATTGTTAAAAATCGGACTTGCACCCTCCATCGATGTGTCCCCGCCTCCGGTAGCGGCGCTGAGTATAATGAGCATCGTTACAAAGGCTCCGCGCATAATGTCATATCCGCCGAAAATACAGGCAAGCACTTTGGCAAGCCCCGGCTTAATAAAGGAATATTTTGCACTGTAAACCGTGAACAGCGGCAGGAAAACGAAGATAACAACAACGCCGAACAGCGTACTGCCGAAAGTCTTGATCTGCATGATAACCGTACCAAACGCCGAGGCTTCATTCTTCGGCACAATCCACAGAGCGATCATCAGTGCAAAATTCAGTATTATAGCGATAACAGAAAGATTTTTTCCTATCACGCCGAAAAAGCCTTCCAGCCCGAAGCGGTCAATAAACCGCAGTGCCCCGAAGGCGGGGATCAGCACACAGAGCTTGTCGTAGGTGTCGAGGTCATCATAATCGCCGACGTTCTCGCTGATGCAGAATATGTAGGAGAGGATAAGCAGCACAGCCGTGACGATCCACCAAACGCTGATCCCGCTGATAAATCCCAATACGACAAAGCCGATAAACCAGACTGCACCGAGGATTCGGCTCTGACAGGCGGCATAGCCCACCACAAAGCCGGGAAGAAGCATCAGGCTGAACAGCCCTCCCACGGCAGTCCACACATCGGTATACATATTTGTGTATGCGCCCATGAAATTTTCGGGCAGGAGATAGATGCCGCCTGCCGCAAGCATCAGCACTACCATAAACGCCGTGCCGAATAATAGTGTAATGACTTTTTTGAACATATCCATCCTCCTTCTGATTACGGTATATAATTGCCTGCCCTTAAAGCAGCGGCTTTTTTTGCATTTCTCCTTCGATAAAGTAAATTTATGATAAACACGGCGATGATTGACACTATTCGGTACACCACAATGCCTGTTATCATTCCGTAAAACAGGCGGACAACGCCGTTATAATCCGTCAGCCCCACCAAGGCAAGCTCCACAGGCTCAGAATCGGGCAGCATTCTCACCGACTGTCCGGTGATATCCTTTACCACAATCGCCTGACCTTCCGTGAAAGGAGGTGCGGCGTAAAAATATAACCCAAGCACCAACGCAATAAACAGTCCCGTTACAATAAGGTAAATTTTCAGCGGCCGCCAGCGGCGCTTTGCGTTGCGTTCATATCGGGCAATCGCCGCCGCTGTCGGCTGTGCGGGAGCGGCATATGTATGCGAGAACGGAACGCCTGCCGTATTGCTCTCGGGCGGCTCGTAGGCTTCCTCCGGCTGAACTAAGGCGTTTTCATAGGCGTCTTTCAGCACATCCGCCTGCGGCCATTCTTCAAACACCGCATACAGCATCAAATAGTGCATTGTGACGACCGCCATTTTTTCATGCTCGTCAAGCGTTTGGAACAGGCGCGTCAGATGTTCGGTAAACGCCGTTATCTGCGGCGGCGACATGAGATTCCGCCCGATATTCGCATATCCGGGAACGGTCAGCGCAAGCGGCAGATCGTCGCACAGTCCGTTGACGCTTGACACATACAGCTTCAGTCTTTCAGACATACGCTCCCTGTCGGCAGAGCCTGTTCTGTTCCAACCGCCCGACACCGCCGAGCAGGCGATAAGCAGTGAAATATCCTGTATCGGGTAGCTTCCTCCGCCGTCATCGGAAAATCGGGATAAGCCTTCTGCGCAAAGCCGAAAGCACGCCGCCGCTGTTTCAATCGATTTGTCAATTCCCTCGGCGTATGTTTGCTCCGCCTGTTTTTTTAACTCGTCGCATATGCTCATAGGTTTTTCTCCTTAACGGTAGTTTTATGACTGTCACATATCCTTCGTTTCGGTTTCCATCGCTTTCCGTACCGAAAGTTTCTTTCCGGACAGTTCCCCCGCAAGACGCAAAATCTGCGGGATACGGTATAGGCTCTGCCGATCCTCCGCATCAAAATTCCGTCCCGTAATATCGGACAGCTTTTTGGTGCTTTCCGCAGAAAGTCGAGCGTGGCACTTTTTTAATTTATCCTGGTAAATGCCATCATGAACGCAGTCAAGCGGCAAATCCGTCCAGCTGGACGCGCGCATAAACGCTTCAAAGCGCAAGGCCTCCTGTCTGAGAAGGAGATCCTCAAATGCCGGCAATGTTTCTTCCATAACAGAAAGGTCGCCTCTTCCGTCATCAACAAGCTCAAGCCCCATCAGATACAGCTTATAGGGCAGAGAAACAGCATACGCGCCCGCGTAGTTTTTGTAATACTCCACCTGATTGTACAGACTTTTGAGCAGCGCAGGTGTATGTGTTTCGTTGATTTCGGTAATGCCTATACGCACGGCATTGACCGCAACCGCCGACCAATAGTCAAGTGAATCGGCAGTCAGGATATGTCCGTAGGTCTTCTCATAGCTGCCGAAGGGCAGCAGTGCAAAGGAGCACAGCTTTTGCTCCGTGTATCTCTGCCGGTCTGCGGATATTTTCCAATCTGAAAGGCACAAATACGGCAGAAGCAGTTCCTCGGTTGCCGTTTTGTCCATCAGAATATGTATAAACGGTTTGTCACCGTTCAGCCCGTAAAACCGCCGTAGATACAGTCCGGTGCGGATATTGCGCTTTTCCTCGCCGAGAGAGACAATGATGTAATCGGGAGAGATATCGGACAGCACCTTCGGAAAGCTGTCGGTTTCCGTATCCGCGGTATAAAACTGTATGCCGAACCTTTCGGCAAGCTGCGGCGAGCTTTTGGCCAGCAATGCTTTTGCCCGGTCGCCGTCCCGGTCGATGACGTAAATCTCCGTCCGTATTTCGTCACCCAACTGCCCGCACCATGTGACGGTGCGCAGAATTTCCAGCCCGATATTTCCCGCGCCGACAAGCAGTACCGACAGTCTGTTTCCCGTCACGGCTTTATACAGCGGAAAGTCCCGCACAAGCTGCCGGGCGATAAGCTGTTCTTCGTTAATAAGCTGCACATGAAATTTTTCGTACAGATAATCAAAGATGACCGAAGCCGTTTCATCCTTGGTATAAAGCCACATATACAGAGTATCACTTGCCGCATCGTTGTATTTTTCAAAGAGCCGCAGACCGTTTTCCAGATTGATGCTGCCGTCAAAATCCAACAGGTAATAATGGCGTTTGCGGCGGATGTTATGCCGGACGGAGGTAATATCCCCGGTCAGCACATACCCGCCGAGCTTTTTGATTCGGGATAGCAGTTCGGCGCTTTCATCCTCCGTACTGCCGGAAATCGCAAACAGAATCAGCGGTTTCCGTTCCTTTTCGGCAATATTCTCCGCAAGGCAGACGGTGCGTTCGTTTACAGCCGAGAATAAATAGGAATCCCGAAATACCGAACGAAGTCGGTAGAGCAGCCTTGTGAACCGCTCCGAGAAGAGGGACAGCGTAATACCGACCGTAAACAGCGGAGCTAAAATGAACAGAAACAGCAGTACCGCCCGATAGGCCGAAACAAAGCTTACCTGAACGGCGCCGATGCTTTCCAGTATTTCCACCGGATCGGCATTCATTAACATGGCGCACATGGCGTTGAACACCGACAGCCAAAAGGCATAGGGACTTCTGCCGCCGATGTAATACGGCAGCACCATCACCACCAGCGACAAAAACACGCCCACACCGAGGGTGCGGATAACGCTTTTCAGATTATTCCGTTTCCATACCGCGAGGAGAACACTGACCGCAACGATCAGGATTTCTACTGCGGCACACAGCTTTAATGCGGTTTCGGGCTGCATATTTCACACTCCGTTTATCAAAATCAGATGACATTACTTGTTCGGTTCCCAGAATCCGTCAACAAAGCGTCCGTATCTCATCTCGCCGTATTCATCGGTTACTATGGCGGCGCCTGTCGGACCGCCGTCAAAATGGTCACAACGAACAATGCTGCCGATAGGCAGTCCATACGGACGGTATCTGTAGTGATCGTTTTCACTGTCTCCGGCAACATACAGCATTCCGCTGCCGAAGGCTTCTCCGTCCCGATATCCGCCCTCATAGAATAGAGCGTATTTGTAGCTATCCACGCCGGTCAGCCGGACTGCGCGGCATTTTCCGTCGGGAATGGAATCTCCGCGGAAATCATCGCTGGCAAGAATGATTGGTTCCTCTCCGGTGGTATCGACGCGGATTCCCGTTCCATAGGGCACATCCTGAGAAAACTGCCCCTGATAGATATTCGTGGAGCCGTTTCGAGAGTTTCCCGGGAATCGGTATTCGCCGTAGCCCTGCCTGATACGGACGGTCAATCCTCTGCGATGCTCCGTCACGGTCTGACCGACATATCCGGATCCATCGTTGTAGGTTATCAAGGCTCCGTCAAGCGAAGGTGTTATTTCTCCGTCTATCCACTTATACCCATACCATTCTCCGTCTCGTTTTATGAGAAAAATACCGTTTTCATTTCCGTTTTTAAATTCTCCGACATTCTCGGAGCCACTGGCAAAAACAAACCGACCGAAGCCGTGGTAGTCGTTATCCTTCCACCAACCGAAATATTTTGACCCGCTTTCAAAGGTCTGCTCACCGTAGCCGCAGCGCTTGTTGTCCTTCCAAAGTCCCTTGTAGACCCTTCCGTTTCCTTCGTCCAGCATGCCGTAGCCCTCGAAGTTGTCCGCATGGAAGCAGCCCCGGTAGAAGCCGCCGCCTGCGAAGAAATATGCGCCGAAGCCCTCACGCACGCCGCCGACCGCCGCGCCGCGGTAGGAATCGCCGTTTCGGTAACGCAGCAGCACGTTGTCTCCGGTATCGGATTCCTCCGCTTCGTCCTC
>JABLTO010187954.1_pt1 | contig 10571 bp, 9 predicted proteins | sample 7160091 | NCBI WGS metagenome assembly JABLTO01 (sample SAMN14651225, study PRJNA627086) | human gut metagenome | isolation source: feces | host: Homo sapiens
CTCTTCAAATCCTTCCGGAATTTTTCATCTTTCCAATTAACTCCAACAGCAATCGGCAAATATCTTATCCAATATAAAAAGATTTTAATCCTGTTCTTCATACCATTCCTCTTATTCAAAATATCTATTCAATTGATCAACATTTTTTATCTCATCTCTGGCATTCAGCAATCTTTTTCTAGATGCAAATTTTACAAACATCAATTTAATTCTAAATAAAAATGGTGGTTGGTACGCTGGATTCTTCCGAAAATACTGCGTTATTGCTGATTTTGTTTCTATAAGACTTTGTTCAGATGCATAAGCGTCATGAGACAAAATTAATAACATATTTAAATAATGTTCATCATACACAGCTGCAAGATCAGGAAAACGCCAGGATATGGCAATTCTTCTCTCCTGCAGATAGTGTAGCTTGTCCAAAACAATACGTTCTTTTGAGGAAACCGATGCCATAACTCCTGATTTACGCTGTCGATATCCATATACAATATCAGAAATTCGGACTATTTTTCTTGCGTTCATAATACCTCGATATGTAAAAAATTCATCATCAATAATATTACCTTCTTGAAAAAAAACTCCATCGAATAATTCTCTACTATACATCTTATCCCAAAGCAACCCACATGTCCATTCTCTCGTAAAACGAACTAAAAATTGCTCTCCGCTTTCTTCAAAAGAATCTTTTCCCATTATCTCAATTCCATCTGTATAAAGGTTGTAAAAACTTCCCTGGACTACATCTGCTCCGGTTTTTTCCATCACTTCTATCATTTTTGCATAGGCTCCCGGTTCCACTACATCATCGCTATCTACAAAAGTAAGAATTGTACCTGTTGCCATACGCAATCCTACATTTTTTGCACTTGCAGCTCCTTTATTTTCTTGATGAATAACCCGTATTCGATGGTCTTTTTGAGCATATTCGTCACAAATTTTGCCAGAATTGTCTTTTGATCCATCATCAATCAGTAATATTTCCAACGCTTTATAACTTTGCTCCAATACGCTTTCCAAACATTCTCGAAGATATTTTTCAACATTATATACGGGAATAATAACCGAAATTTTTTGTTTCATAAAATCCTTTTATGATGTTCACCAAATATAAACATACATTTCCTTTCTCTTTACTATCTTTTCAAAATCCTATGCTTTACTATTGATAAATAATCAACCAAACATCTTTTCGAGACATTGATAACAGTAAGTTTTTTAACAAGATCACTAACTTTTTGTTCATCAAATTTTTCAAAAAAAGCATCACGATTTTTATGTTGATATGAGGATTTCGCCCAGCTTGGATTTTCTTTTTTAATATCATCAATAAGAACTTTCTTAACTTCAAACTGTTCCATACAGCTTTTTAGCAAAGATTTTCCTTTTTCCGTATTAACAATAACAGCTGAAACCCCTTTGTCATCATCAAATGATTTATCCAAATTCCAAATTCCCCAAAAATCACCCAATGTAATATCACCTGGATGATTTTCTCCTTTAAATAGACAATCTGAACAAGATGGACGTTGATACAAATTTTGAATTATTCCCTGTAAGAAAGAATTTTCTCCGTTTTTTTGAATTATTGAACTTCCGTCTTCATATTCCATTTGAATAGAATACTGATAATAGCTCCAACCACTTTTCTTTGATCTAAAATTCACACATCGCGGTAATTTCCCGAAAGACTCTTGCTCTAAATATTTTTTCCAAACTAACGGAGAAGGAATACCATGACAAATAATATCCACGCAGATTAATTTTTCATAATCTTTTTGTAAATATGTTCTTAAACCCGCTACCTGGCATGGTGTTCCGGAAAAAAGAACATACTTTCCATTATTCAGATTTGTTTTCACCTGACAATAAATCGTTCCTAACTCGCTCTGACTGTATTTTGCTCCGCGCAGATTCTTTAATTCCTTCTTTTCCGTTACTTCTATATGACAAACCGAACAATTCTCATCCAATGCTGCACCGTAAATAGTTCCCTCTTTGCCAAGTATACTTTCTGCTAATGCAGAAAAAACACCTCCCGAAGAACTATTCATACGGATATTATCATTTTTATTCTTGATAGCATAACAATATTGGGGTGCTTGTATTACCTGTTTTTGCCGAACTGGACAAACCGTTTTACATCTCTTGCAATTTATGCATGAAGACTTTAAAACCTCTGGATACCAAAAGCCTTCCCGATTAACCACCATTTGCAGACATTTGTTTGGACAAATACTTGTACATGCACCACATCCCACACAGCTATCCTGCATTATACCTGTTTTTAAAAATTTGCATTTATCAACAGGTAACAAATCTAGAAGTTCTTTTCCTGAATTATACGCCTTCTCAATATACTCTGGCATAAACTTCTGAAGATATTTTCGAATCTGTGCTTCATGCTTCATTATCCATTTAAATGCTTCTGTAATTTCATTAGAATCTGTCATATGATTTGCTGGAATAACGTAATGCTCCTCCGTTCCAAAAATATCCCGGGCAATTCCTCTTGATTTAACAGAATATCCAATTACCAGCGTAGGAACACTTGTTGAATAGGCAGCAATTGTAGCATGTGTTCTTGCACCTACAAAAAATCGCAATTTTGCTATATACGCTTTCAAACAAGTACAATCCATGTCGTCTACTAAAAAGACTCTCGGTTCATCTGAAAAACATTTCTTTAACTCCTGCAAAACCATACTATCATTATTATATGACCATACAACATGCGGTATCAAAGCTACTTGCATATCTGTCTCATGAAGTATATATCGAATTAACATTTTATAATTTCCAATGATATCGCTATTTTCAGAACCATACTCCAACACCATAGGACTAATATTAATACCAACTGTATTATCCGGAGGCAATACTGTTGGATTTGACCGAGGTTTTAGAGTAAAAGCTGGATCAGGATACAAAACTAAATTTCTCAACCCTTTATTATACATTGCATTATAAGAAATACTCTCTCTAACCACAATTTTATCAAAAGTTTTCAAATCATTCAGCAAGTCTTCATATTCTAGAAATTCTGGTTCAACTGAGCATCCCCAAAGTACCGTTTTATGGCCTTGCTCTTTAGAAATTTTATGATACCTTGTATAAAGTTTATAGCCTTTATAACAATAATTATCCCCACCAATAGACAAACTGACAGTTGTCCCTATGGGCACTTTAAAAGATTGCAAATTTGAAAGAATGTCCATAGGTTCAGAACGTTTCAATAATTTTTGATTCAAATAAGCCCGCCAAAAGGCAGTACCCTTGTGTTGTACCGATGAAAATTCTGGAAGCAACTCAACTAGTTCATTAATACCATATTTACGATCTTCTTCCATATCTCGGGTAATTTGATAATATTGCCAACTGCCACTCCTGTTGAGTATATTTACAGTAGAACGTATAATTGCTTCACATCCATGATTACCAGATCCATTGTGACAATACATTAGTATATTATTCATGATTATATTCCTCCACCATACGTTTCATTTTTGCATAAACACGTAACAAAATATCATAACACTTATATAAAATCGGATAAAATGTATGCAAATATCGTTTCCGATCATCTACAGTCACAGCTTTTTTCTTTCTTAATTGTTCATAATATTTTTTTCCATTTTCATATTGATGATACATTAAAGAAGTGGCAAAATATATCCGTAAATACTTTATCTCAACAATTTCTAGATAATCCAAATCACTACGCCCGGAGACTTTGATAGATGAGAGAAGTATTTCTTTTAATTTAAGCCTACGTTCCATCTCTTGTTTATAGTTACGCTGTTGCCTGGAATGACTGTCTTTTCTAACTGCAATATGATATAAGTCTTCATCAATATATCCACATTGATAACGACCACTAATTGGAATCAATAGCTGCCAATTTTGTCCTACAGATGAAATCTCAATTTTTCGCTGCGGATATATTTCCAGAAAAACTTTTCGCCTCACCATATAACAACCACAATAACAATATGTATTCTCAAGAATCAAATCCAAAAAAATATCCGCATGAAACCGATTATCCAAATTCGAAGCACGATACAGCTTCTTTTTTGTATCATAATCAAAAAAATCCGCATTACTTCTAACAAAACCAAATTCAGGATGTGATTCTAAAAATCCAACTCTTTTTTCAATACTATCAGGTTCCAATAAATCATCTGAATCTGGCCAAATAAAGTAATCGCCCCGAAAAATGGCTAATCCCTGATTAAGTGCAGCTGCCTGCCCCTGATTTTTCTGATGAATATAAATAAAGTCCATTCCATGTTCCATGAATTCTTTCCGATAATTATTAGCAATAGCTGCTGTTGAATCCGTGGAACCATCATCTACAAAAATCAGCTCGATATTAGCATAAGTCTGAGACAAAATAGATTCAAAATAACTGTCTAAAAAATCTTCCCCATTATAACAGGGGGTAATAATACTAACAAATGGTTTCATAAGCACCTCAATGTGTTAACACCTTTTTGATAACTTTCGAATAAACATATTAACAATTCCCAATACATTTTTAAAATTCTCAGATCTATGATATATAAGTATGATAATCATATTAGGAACAATAGCGCATATTCCTCCTTTTACCAGCAAAGCAGGAATAGCTGTTAAGGCAACTCTATTACATAAAAATGAGGTCAACAAAAAGCATAAAATAATCACTAAAAAATACTGTATATATTCCTTAAAATATTCCTTACAAGATTTTTTAAAAACATATTTATAAACTATAATTGGACGATACCAACATGGAATTGCCAAACTACTTACAACCGTTCCTAAGAACACACCAGCCAAACCAATATGAATACTTCCCCATATTGAAACAACTAAATTAATAATCGACTGAACAATCGGAACCCATTGATCTTGTGCATATAATCCAGCTGCCATCTTTACATTGCCAATTGTAACTCTCATACCAACTAAATAATAATTTAGCATAACAAGACTCAAAGTTAAATTATCAATTTGATAAACACTTCCCAACCAAATGCCAACAAACGGTGTCAGCAAAACCGTTAAACAAATACCAGTCCATCCATAAATCCAAAATCCCAAAAAATTGTATATTTTAAATACTTCATATCGCTTATTTTCATTTTCAGTTGCAATTAAATTTCCAAGACTTGCTGTTGCTGCACCAAAAAATGAAGTTGCAAACTTATTTATAATACTAATTATCATATAATAATTATTATATAGTCCTACCGTTACAATATCGATAAATGAAGAAATAATAATATTATCTGTTTGGTTAATACATAATTCTCCGACTTTATGGAACATCATCGCTTTTACATTCGTTTTAATTGTATCTAATTCTCGACGATTGATTTTCTGCACATTCCTATCTTTCAAATAAGGATAACGTTTATATATGTATTTATTGATAAAATACCACTGTACCGTTGATATAAAAGCACCTGACACTAAATAAATAAAATAATTTTTTGTAATAATAAGCACTATAAGTTGAATCGCCAAATTAATTACGCTTATAATCATATTTACTTTAGTCATTAAATATGATTTCTGATCAGCTGAAAGTAATGTTGCCTTATAAGAAAACAAATATGAAACAACTGTATTATATAAAAACACTAAATAAATAAACGGAATATGTTCTATTCCTTCCCCACCTTTTATTAACACATCCAAAAAAGGCAAAATACATAAACCTAAAACAGTAATAACAAGCGCAATATAACGATACGCTTTCTTATAAAATTGCATTAAGGATTTTACAGTCTCTATATCATTTGTTGCCAATGGACGATAAAGGCTAAAACTAATAGCACTTCCAATTCCCAATTCTGTAAAAGACAACATTGCCAATATATTTGTAAATAAACTATTAGCGCCCAAATATGCTGCTCCAATTTCATAAATAAAGACGGTGCGTGAAATAAACCCTAATATAGACGTTAATAAAGTACTTAGAATAGAGAACAAAAAATTTTTGCTTGTATTTTCAATTCTTGACATAATAAACCTCAATCCTCTATATTTTTTTCAAAATTAAACTCCAACTTTAAGCAAATTTCTCAAAATGCAAGTTCCAGACCAACTGATTTTTGACAATCGAATCCATATTTTTTGTGTATTACTTGATTTTTTTATATTATCTGGACAAATACGCCTAGCAGTTTTCTTTACATACAAAAGCAATTCTTTTTGCTTTTCATCCAATAACTTTTGTGTTAAATACATGGCAAAAAAATATGCTTTTTCTTGAGCTTTATTAACAAGCCATGGATACTCCCTTTTAAGAAACTCTATTCTCTGCTCCATCGCTTCTAACCCATCCAGTCGTTTAACAGAAAACTTTTCTCCCATAATACTGTCAGCACGCTGACGGTAAAAATAACACGGTGTATCTATCACACAAACTTTTTTTGCTCTGGCTAAAGGTTGGTAACTCCAAAATACATCTTCATGGTATTTTCCTACTGCAAATGGAATTCCTTCTAATATTGAACGTTTATATAATTTATACCACACTGGTTGTTTCAACCAGCTTTCTTCAATCAAAGCTTCCATTGCCTGTTTGTTGTCCAACACGACATTTCCATTACAGGTCAACATTCTGATATTTCCATCTTCCCATACCATTTGCACTCCGCAGGCTGCTATATCACTGTCTGTCTTCTGCATTTCATCATAAAGCAACTGATACATTTTGGGATCAATCCAATCATCGCTGTCAACAAAACCAATATATGCACCTGTTGCAATTTTCATTCCTGCATTTCGCGCATCCGACAATCCACCATTTTTTTTATGGATAACTTTAATTCGGCTATCCTTTTTCGCCCAAGTATCACACAGTGCTGGACATTGATCAGGAGAACCATCATCAACCAAAATAACTTCAAGATTCATATAAGTCTGAGCAAGAATGCTTTCTACACACTGATTCAAATACGACTTTACCTTATAAACTGGCACAATCACACTGATTATTTCTCCCACTAAAATTTCCTCCTACTCATATCGGCTTTTCAAAATATATTTCGCATAAAACCGATAAACTGGCTTGTATACTTTTGGCAAATATAAAATTAAATCAGCCAAAATCTGTTGCTTCTTACTTAAAAGAGAAATCCACTCTTTCCTATTTTGTATCAATTTACGCACTTCTACTTCGTCGTCCAAAAACTTTTCTGTCCGTTCAAGCATCAGACTATTATACACATTCACACAAGTCCCAATATATGCTTTTTCTGCATACTCCTTCACATCATCCACATTCAACCTCAAGATTTTCTGTTTTACGCAAATCGGATCATAGATTTTATTATTATTCAAGGGTGCACGGGATGCAGAGGAACTGCGTACCAAATAATGATATTTACATACATCTTCAAAAACAGATTGCTTAGCTTCTGAAAATAAAATAAAATTCATCAATAAATCTTCATTTATTCTAATTGACGTATCCATCGTATGGTCGTGTAACAAGCTGTGGAACAAAGTTTTGTGAAAGAGCTTGTTACACAGGCCCGGCTCAATATATGAGCCGTCTAATAAGTCTTTCAGACCTGTTGGCTTGTCTTGCTTTACTAGACGACCTGTGTTATAGAAATAGTTCACACGTCCATCTGCAAATACCATTTGATAACCACAATGGGAAATATCTGCCTTATGTTTCATTGCATTGTTAAACAAAAACTCATACATATCCGGCTCAATTTCATCATCACCATCTACAAAACCAATCCACTCGCCCCGTGCAGCTTTAACACCTGTCATACGAGCTATTGTAACTCCTTCATTTTGTTTATGAATTACCTTTACCTGACCATGCTGCCGAGCATAATCATCTATGACAAAGCCTGTTTTATCGGTAGAACCATCATTTACAACAATAACTTCTATATCTGAATATGTCTGAGCAAGAATACTATCCAGTGTTCTAATAATATAAGCTTCTACATTATAAACTGGTACGATTATACTTATCATTTTACTTATCTCCACAAATTTGCAGAAACATATTTTCCACTGCTGATACTGTTTTTGCAGTAGAAAAATCTTTTCCCCTAATTTCTGCCTGATGTCTATAATATTCCCTCACTAAAGGATCATCAAGAAATTTTTTTATTCCTTTGAAAAGTGCTTCTTCATTATTTTCTACAATTATGCCATAATCATTATTTTCTCCAAGCAATTCTTTCATACCAGATACTTTCACAGTGCAAACTGGTGTACCAACAATTAATGCTTCCGTAGTAGCTGTAGAAAAACCTTCTGAAAGACTTGAGCAAACAAACAAATCAAACTTTGCTAAATATTTATATGGATTAGTTTGATATCCCATGAATGTCACATTTGAGGATACGCCATTTTCTTCACACCATTCTTCAAGTTCTGATTGCAAAGACCCTCCCCCTAAAATATACAAATGTGTTTTATATCCTTTTTGTAAAAGTTTTTTTTGAATCCTTAACATTCTGTCATAAGCTTTCACCGGTATAATTCTTCCGACACCGCACCAATTGAAACACTCCTTCGAAATGATAAAATCACTTTCAATTTCTCGTGAAGCTTTAATTATTTCATTACTATCATTTGTATTGTATAAAACAGTTTTTTTCACTTTCGGATTAAAATGTGTCATAAAAGCATACTTACTTTCTTCTGAAACAAAAACCATTTCATCAAATTGATTATAACATTTTTGAGCTTCTTTCCAGCTTCTAAATGATTGTGCAATATCTTTTTTAGAATGCATTGTACAATGAATCCACGAAACCAATTTCGTATCCATATCCTTACATCCACTAACAACACGAGCAGAAGGACCTTCCAAATAAGAAACCTCGATATCATAATGTTCTTTTACACAAAATTTATGTAACTGCTCCGGTGTCATCAATTTCATCAGTTTACTATTTCCAGGTATCTCCTTTGACCAAACCGCATTGAACTTGATATCTGATCTAAGAAACTGTTCATTCACACCACCTCCAAAAAGGACTGTAACAGAAATATCAAATTTTGTTCTATCCATATTATTGACCAAGTTCACTAATACCTTTTCTGCTCCACCTTGGCCAAGATCGTGAATTAAAAATAATATCTTTATCATTTTACCTAATTATTAGTATTCCTTTCTTCAGACTTACTATATATTGCTTCCAACTCTTTAAGTACATTATCAGTTTCATATTTACCGATATCTTCTTGTGCTTGCCTAGTGATTTGATCTTTAATTCTATTATTCTCGAAAAGCATAATCACATATTTTGCCATTTCTTCATAATCATCTTGATCTACTAAAAAGCCATTTTTCTTATGCTTTATAATTTCACAATGACCACGATTTTTAAATGCAATTACTGGTAAATTACAGGCCATAGCTTCAATTAAATTCAACCCTAACCCTTCTGATTTACTAGATGCTACATATACATCCGAGCTACTCAATAATTCGGGAACATCGTCTCTCCAGCCAAGCATTTGAATATTCTCTGCAAACCCTTTTTCACAAATATATTTTTTAAATTTACCTTTTGTATGATCTGGTCCAATTAATAATAACTTTGCTGATGGAATTGACTGATGCACAATATCAAATACTCTTAACAAAGACTTCTGATTCTTATTTTTATTTATTTCAGCCACATAAGCAAGCACATAATCTTCTGATTTAATATTTAAAGAATCTCTTACGTACTGTTTGTCAACTGTTAAATTTACCTTTCTAAAACGAGATAAATCCACACCAATACCATGAATTCTTTCGATGGATTTACATGATTTTAAATACTTTTTTGCCAATTTATGATCAGCTTCATTGATTGTGATAAGAACATCCGTAAAAGGTGCTAATATTTTTTCCATCGGATACCCTAATAGCCATCTTCTAATTGATGCACCTTTATAAAAATGCATCCCATGATTTGTATAAAAAACTTTCAATCCATATTTTCGAAATGGTTTTGCAGCAATTCTAGCAACAATACTTCCTGTAATTGTATTACAATGAATCACATCATAATTAGTTTCCTGCAAAATTTTACGAAGACTTTTAATACTTTTATGTATTTCACTTTCAAAAGGGTTTCTATCACAGGGCAAATCATAACAATGATCACACTCAGGAATCAGAGCATCCATCCTGCAAGCTACATCTACTTGCCATCCCAACTGTTTCATTTTTAAAATAAATGGTATATGAAATTTCCTGATATGCTCTTTCGAAACATTTGCAACAAGCAACAATTTTTTCATCTTATCATTCCTTAACTTTTTCCTATCTTTTTTTCAAATTCCATTTATGTAGATAATCATATAATTTTGTAGGTAATAAACCAACAATTATTGGCCGTAATGCATATGCATATCCAGTAATAGGCAATTTCAAATCATGAACTACTAATAATTTCACATAAGCCTCATTAAGTCGATATTTGAATTTTCTTCTACTATATGCATTATGATCATCTTTCATAAAATAAAGCTGTTTATGAATGTTCTTTCCCTTGTAACCTGCACTATAGGGTTAAACGCTCTTTTTTGATTGGATAGAAGTGTTGTAC
>JABLTO010022400.1_pt1 | contig 10568 bp, 6 predicted proteins | sample 7160091 | NCBI WGS metagenome assembly JABLTO01 (sample SAMN14651225, study PRJNA627086) | human gut metagenome | isolation source: feces | host: Homo sapiens
ATCAGTTTCATTAATCTGTGCTAAAGCTCTTTCTCTAATTGCTTCAAGTCTTTCTTTCATCCTTATAGCCTCCATACTTCTTTCGCTTTTTATCATTCATATGCGTAAAAAGCCACTGTTTATTGTAACATATCAATTTTATTTTGCAACCCGTGAATGTCGCTTCTCATACATTTCAATTACGCGCATTGCACCATCGCTGTGTGCCGGATTTGAAAGCGTTATCTTTTTAATATTTTCCTTTGCTTCATCAATACGTTTTTCATTGTACTCTATCTGCTGCCTTAATTTATAACGGCGAGTATTTATTTCATGCCGCACTTCAACCATTTCCTTAGGATTAATGATTGCCCTCACTCTTCCAAGCCATATATGTGGACTGTAAAGTCCTAAATTCTTAAGCATATTCTCAAGCTCATTTTCAGCAGAATTAAGTGATGATGTCATATCAAGCATTCTAATCTGCTCTTTTTTCATCTCCTCGTACAGTCTGTATTTCTTATCAAGTTCATATGAACTTTTAACTCCGAACTTTGTATATTCATAATCCAGCGTATTTGCTGCATTAATGAACTTAATCTTTACTTTGTTAAGCAGTGCTGTAGCTTTATTAAGTTTTATTTCAGTTATAATTACATTTCTTTCAGTAACCTTTAATAAAGCAAACATTCCAACTGCAAGAATTGCTGCAAATAAAGATATTCCTATAAAAAGTGCCGTATCGCTGTCATTCTGAACAAGTGTCATTGATATAAGAAACACAGCAAACACTGCTGCAAGTGCAAAAATTGCTGTTTTTGCAAGTCTTCTTATCTTAATCTGTCTTGTGACAAGAGCGTCTGCATCTGTTCTAAGATTAAGCTGTTCTGCCTCAAGTATTCTTAAGTCTCTCTTAACAGTATCATAATAATCTTCGGATGCTTTCAAAAGCTTTATTCCACCCGGCATTTCATTTTCCACAGCTTCCATGCGCCTGTATGCTGCATTTGACAGTTTATGTTCTGTGCTTTTAAGGATACGCCTGTCAACCATCATGTTATCTATGGTCTCTGCACAGCTCAATATTTTATCACGTATCTGTGTTGGGGCTTCTTCCATAATCTGTATATCATTATATTCTTCAGTAACAGCCTCATACTCAGCTTTGGCATTTTCTACATGTGTCGCTGCTTCTTCCATGATATCACACTGTTCTCTTACATAAATCTCAATATCATGTGTGCTGAAATCCTTTACATTGACGCTGTCTATACTCCTGCTCATTGCATATTCTGCAATTTTATCAAGGTCAGATTTCTCCTTTGGAAGCTCAATAGGTATAGCATCAATCTCTTTGCGGTCCTCCTCATCCCTTCCATATTTCTCAACCGCCTTGATAAGGGTCTGCGCCTGCATACTGTTTAACAGATGATCATATTTTTCTTCTTCTATCTTGGCCTGCTGCTGCTTTTCCTTTGTTTTATCATCAAGCTCTCCGCTCTTGCGTTCTTCATGTTTTTTCTTATTCTTCTTGTCAAATGTTTCATATATATTCAATATATTAAACATTTTATTGGCAGCTTTTTCTTTTTCTGCCTCTTCTAGCAGTTCCTCATCTCTGTACGATTCATCATCGTAATCATCATATATTATTTCTTTTTCTGCCTTTTTAAATATTCCCATATATCCACCACAATTCTTTAAAACGTTTTGCTATATTTAATGTATTTCGTTCTCCACCTGTCAAGTCTTTCATCTACCGCCCTGTTGTACTGTGCCAGATTGCCATCTGCTTTTAATCTGGCAATATCCTCAAGTTCCCTATATTCATCACTATATCTGGCATTGTCCATCAAAGTTTCCAATTCCTTCCGGACTACATATTCTTCTTCATCCGTATCAACATTAACAGGTTCTTTATCCTTCTTTGCCATAATTAAAGCTGCTATACTGCATTTTTTTGACTCCTCATGCTGACCCGTCCTATATGCCTCATCATAATATATCACTGCTTTATCATACATAAACATTCTTGCATAGGCAGTTCCCATGTTATGATAAACCTTTGCATAATCAGCTGCCAACAAATCTTTTCCCTTGTAATCTTTTATAATTGACTCGTAACATCTGATGGCGGCAAAATAATATCCAGCATTGAGATATCCGTCTCCTCTTGCTTTAAGCCTTTCGCATACGCTCTGCTTTCCAAGAGTATTAAGAATCCCTTTTAACTGCTCAATCTCTGCAACAGAATAATAATCTATTGTCTTGAGTATTATTACAAATATCTGTGCTAATGAACCTCCTGTTTCTTTCAGCTTCCTTACTCTTTCTGCCAGCTCTTTTTCTCCGGTTTCATCAAGAAAACTGATAAGATTATCATCTATAAAATCCTGTCCAATCAGATATATATTATTATAAATATAATAACAGAGTTCTTCTGCTGTATATAACTTCACACCTGTCTGTAAAACAGTCAGTGGTGTATCTGCCTTCTTTCCTCTGCACAGTATTATTTTCCCCATTGTATTTCTCCGTTTCCTGATGTTTTCCACATTCTCAGCTTCTTAATACAAGTTCTTTGCTTATAACTTTTCCTGAACTTTTGACAAACTCGCCAAATCCAAGATCTTTTATTGTAATATTACACTTGTCAGAATCTGCAAAGCTTACGCTCACAGATACTCTTGTTGTTTTCCCTTCCCTGAATGGAATTTCACTTATATCAACAACTTCATCATAATATTTATTCTCAGGTGTTATTATTTTAAATGTAATGCTTCTCATATCCTCAAGTATACATTCCACAGTCCGTCCGGCAGTATACCAGTTACTTCCCGGTCTTACCAGCCTGAATCTCATTGGCTTTTCATATGACGAAATATCTATTTCTATACCACATTTCACATGATTATCAAGAAGCATTATGACATTCTTAAACACTTCCGGCTTCAATATCTCCATTGCCGCAAAGCATGCACCCTTTGCAAAAAGATTCTGTCCGACAAATGCTTTTCTTCTCGTAACCATAAGCTTTGCAAATCTTTCAGGAAGCTTTTCAACATCAAAACCTTCACCTGTAAGATATGCCGCCGAAACATGTCTTTTAGAAAAATACTCTTCTGCAAATGTACACAACTCATTCTCAGCCAGTCCAAGTTCTTTGCTTATCACAGCTTTTTTTAATATATCAGATGTGTATCCTGTATGTTCCTGAAGCAGATAGTTACTATTGTCATTCTTCCTGACTGCAAGATAATCACACCTTATTCCTTCACTTGTGTAGTCAAACAGTGCCACACCAGCAGCATGAAGCTCACTTTTCTGTCTGTACGCATAATATGCAAAGCTTTCAACTCTGCTTAATACCTGCCATCTGCCATCTGATACACCACATTTTTTAAGAGTATCCCTGACAGCAGATATTTCATCAGAATGATAATCGGGAATGGTTACACATATGCTTTGAATCTGTGATGTACCTGTTGCTCGCATACATTCAGCGACAACATTTGCAAGACTGGTCTTTTCCTTTGAATCCTCTGTCAGTTTTACCGTCTGCACACTCCGTGAATTATATGAATATACACTTGCCTGAATTTTACTATATCCTATATCTATTCCTGCTATAAGTCCTTTACACTGCTCCATATCTGCTATCCTCATTTGACAATTGTAAACATTTCTCTTGTGACGTATTCCTCAACACAGTAACTATGCATGAGCTTTCTTAATGTTGTAAGGTCATGCTGCTGTCTGCTTGCAAGACAATCATTAAGCATGTCAATCCTTCCATCTGTGTTCTCTGATGGAATATCCTTATATTCGCAGACTACCGGCTCTGTAGATGTCTGTTCATTGCTGTCATTAACTATAAATGTATATTCTAATGAATCCCCATAAAACAGATTAAACCTGCATGTAAATATTCCCCATCCGTTAGACTTCATAACCTGCACCAGCCTGTCAGCCCCATTAATACTATATGTCAAAGATACTTTATCATCTGGATCTGCTATGTATTCAACAATAGTAAGTCCCTGCATATTGTATGGTAAATCCAGTATTCCTTTGAATTTTTTGAAAAATCCATATATTCTGTCATGTTCACATAATTCATTAAGAACTGATTGTGCAAGTTCTTTTTCAGATGTATCTTCTCTTAACGCAACAGGGTTTCTTGACAGATTCTTAAGCCATGCTACATAACAACACTCTGGCAATCCATATCCATCCCCCATGCACTCCTCTATAACTCTGAATACTATATCATTAGCCTTCTTCTGCCTGAGAAGATAGAATTGTGAATTATAAGATAAATATGCCTTTACTATAAGCATATCAGGAATCTTACTATAATAATCAGCAAACACCTCTGTAAATCTTCCGGTATGCACACCTGTATACATCATCTGGGCAAGAATCCTTTCTGACATATGCAATACATTTACATTATAATTAACTGCTGACTTCCACACCGCATACATTTCATCATTAGTCCCATTATAGTATTCGCACATATAAGAAAGAACAGGTTCATTATAAATGTTGTGTCTGAATATATATTGAGTAATCTCATCAATAATCTGACTATGTCCGTCTGATACATTTGTAAGAATATAGTCAGTCATTTTAAGAAGTTTTGCCGCTTTTGCCATACAACAACCGTATATACCTGCTATCTCATATGCCTGTGAATACATTGATGAATCTATAAGTATCTCTATCAGCTTTCCCGCATCCTTCTTCGTCAGATTATCTGTATCAACATAATTGTATTCATGCCAGAAATCATCTTCTTCATAATAATGATAGTAATAATCAATCATCCAGGCATTAACCTGCTGTTTATACTGTTCACTGATACCCTGTTCCTTTTTTATTGTTTTGTACAGCTTAAGTGTTTCTTGTGTATACTGTGAATTCTTTCTCATTTCACAGATTCTGCTCATAATTATTCTGGAATTGTTCTTTCCATAATCACCTGCAGCCTCAAACACCTCTGCATACTGCTGTATATCAAACACTTTTTCTATATCATAATCAATTGTATCTTTTCTAATCTGTCCGTCAATACATTCAAATGTAATCTCGCAGTCACTTCCATATATACATATATATGCTGTTTCCCCTGAAAGCTCATATACTGTTTCTTCTGTAAACTGCGGATATCTGACATGTACATATCTTACCACATCACTAAAGCACTGCATTCTGTACATATATGGCATTTTACTTACAAATGTGCCTGTGTCATCACACACAAGCTGTGTCTTAAGAAGTGCCTTGTATAATACAACAAGATTGTCACTGATATTGCCGGCTTTAAGCTGTTCATACACATATATCTCTATATTTCTTTCATAACCTTCATAGATATTCTTATAGTACGAATCTCTGCCCGTCGCCACATTTGCATATAAAAATGCTTTATCTTCATCTGCAAGAGTATTGTCATATGCAAAATACATCAACACTATCTTTGGCAGCTGCCTGTCTGTCTTTTTAGGCATACTGGCAATATAAAACTCATATAATCTTGTTATTTTCAGGCCTCTTAATACTCCTTTTTCATATATCTCAAAGCAGTTTTCTCCTGTCATGCCCATTCTTACCATCTGGGTTACAAGAACTGTCAGTATCTCGTCTTTCTCATATTTATCATATATCTTTTTTAGTATAATAAGAGTATTAATATTAATATTCTTCTCATTAGCCACAACATCTGCAATCTGCATCGCAAGCTTCTCGCTAATAATGTCGTTCCTGCATCCATAATTAATAACCTGCATTTCAAACTGATTAAGCACCCGTAGTAAAACAGGCTGTGCATTAATAATGTTCATAGCCTCAATATACATAACAGGGCTTATGCATCCTGAATTAATTACATCCTTTATTCTTACAAGTCTTATACTCTTATTATCTGAATCTGTACTCAGGTAAAAAAGTATCCATAATATTCTATATGTATCATAGCCATTCTCAAAGAACTTCTTAACCTGTGATAAAACCTGAGCCGTATACTCCTCTTCACGCACAATAAGTGTCGAAACATACAGAAAATAGCAGTAAAGTTCTACATTTTCACCAATTCTTCCGACTATATCTTTCTTGATATTATTATATATCTGTGTTGCTGTTTCCTCTCTTCCGGACGCTATAAGAAGTTGTATCTGCACAATATCATAAAATACATCTGTCCCTTTAATTCCCCTTATTCTGTCAACCGTCTGCATAGATTCAGCAATCCATTTTTCTTTCTTGATTTTCTTCATTCTGAAATCAAGATAAAGCTTTGTAAGCTTATATCGTGCCAGTTTTTCTTCTGTTCTGACTTCAAAATCTTCCGATTCATCAGCTTTCTTACATATAACGCTTACATTTATCTTTAAATGCTGTGTATAACTCACTATATGTATATATCCATAGTTGTTGCCTGCATGCATTTTCTGTGGATTGACAATATATTTAATCACAGCCCTGTCACCTGCAAAATCCTCAGTTGATAAGCTGTCTTTCTCTAATTCAATAAAATCTGCATCTGCATATATATCAATCTCTGTTTCTTCTGTCCCGCTCTTTATAAGCACACATTCAAACTGCTCTGCTTCATCATTGTGCATGATTGTATTCTCTTCGTTATCAATGTGCAGAACAACTGCTTCAGTCTTAACATGATTTCTGATATCATCCTGATTCTCTTTCATACATCTGAATACAAATGGTATCTTTTTCTCGCCGGCATTACATACTACTGTAAATGTTCCCTCTATCTCATCATTTTCTTCAAGTCCGGAAGCGTCCACCTGATATTCAGTTATAATATGCGTACCACCAAATTGTTCTGAAAGAATCTTTACCCTCTCATTGTCAGCATAGACCATTCCATAAACCTTATCGGTGGCATCACATATGAAGCTTCCAGTAGCAACTGTATTACACATAATATCCATGGTAATCTGTTCCTCACTACATGACAGCTTTGGTACTTTGATAATTGAATTGCCTCTTGAAAGTCTGTTTATGTAATCCCTCATTGGAAACTATGCCTCCGACTTAATCTTATCCAAATGTTTCTTAATATCCCTCTCATATCCCATATCTCCCGGCTCATAGAATTTTTCATTCACATAAGCATCCGGAAGATACTGCTGTCTGACATAATGATTAGGATAATCATGTGCATATAAGTATCCTACACCGTGTCCTAACTTGGCACTGCCCTTATAATGGGCATCCTGCAAATGTACAGGAACCGGTGCTGTCTTTGAATTCTTAACTACATCAAGTGCCTTATCAATTGCCATGTAACATGCATTACTCTTAGGTGCTGTCGCAACATAGAGTGCCGCCTGACTTAATATAATACGTGCTTCCGGCATTCCGATGCGCTCAACAGCCTGTGCCGCAGCCACTGCAACCTGCAGTGCATTAGGATCAGCATTGCCTACATCCTCACTTGCACATATCATTATTCGTCTTGCTATGAATTTAATATCTTCACCTGCATACAGCATCTTGGCAAGATAATAGCTTACTGCATCAGGGTCTGAGCCTCTCATGCTCTTAATAAATGCTGATATTGTATCATAGTGGTTGTCACCCTCTTTATCATATCTTACCGAGCGCTTCTGGATACATTCCTGTGCTGTTGCAAGATCTATATGTATAACTCCATCATCTGATCTGTCTGTTGTGAGTATTCCAAGTTCAATGGCATTAAGTGCATTTCTCGCATCTCCGTTGGATATATCTGCAAGGAATTCCAGTGCATCATCGTCTATTGCTGCATTGTAGCTTCCCATGCCCTTCTTCTCATCATACACAGCACGCTTTATTATTGTCTTGATATCTTCTTTCTCTAGTGGTTTTAATTCAAATATTATTGACCTTGATATTAAAGCTCCATTTACTTCAAAGTACGGATTCTCTGTCGTTGCACCAATAAGAATTATTGTTCCATCCTCAACAAATGGAAGCAGATAATCCTGCTGTCCCTTATTAAAGCGGTGAATCTCGTCTACGAAAAGAATGGTCTTTCTTCCATACATTCCAAGATTGTCTTTCGCCTTGGCAACAACCTCTTCCATATCCTTCTTTCCGGCAACTGTGGCATTAACCTGATTAAACTCTGCACTTGTTGTATTAGCAATTATTCTAGCTAAAGTTGTCTTTCCTGTTCCAGGTGGACCATAAAATATTACTGAGCTAAGCTTATCTGCCTTAATTGCCCTGTAAAGCAGTTTGTCCTTTCCGATTATATGAGACTGTCCTACCATTTCATCGAGTGTTTCCGGTCTTAATCTCATAGCCAATGGAGATTCTGTATTCTTATTGTTTTCACGCATATATTCAAATAAATCCATAACTTATACCTGTTTTAATACATTTGCAATTATCTTAGTTCTGTTCCAAGCCACAATCTTTCAACGTAGCCTATATTGCTGATATCATTTCCCTTCAGTGTATTAGAATAAAGACTATTATCAGCATCATACGCATAGATTCGGTTCTTATAAAAATATGTTCCCTCTGTATCTGTAACTGCATCTGATTCCAGAATTGCAACAGCTTTGCTCTTAATGTTATCCATATAGTACTGCCTGCCGCCTGAAACATATGTTAAAGCCTTACTTTTATTATACACTTTAGATAATGAACCTGCATTAACATCTGACGCAATGTCTGTAATCTTGTTGTTATCAACTACTCGAAGCTGTCCTTTCGCATTAACATACACTATCTGACCATCTGATGAATTATATATGTAATTCTTTTCCTTAGTCATAGAATCAACATCCACATACTCACTCACTTTAGTTTCTCTGATAAGTGCTGATGTCATTGATGTACCTGAAATTCTGTATATAAGCGAATTGTCTCTATCAAATACATAATCTGCATCATTGTCTGTCTTCTTGTCTATCTTATACGCAGATGCATCTTTGCATGAGTAATAATATACTCCATCACTCTTAGAATACAGCAATGTATCCACATCTTTTCTTGTATTAAGGCTGTCTGCATTCGCTGTATACACACCTGTCATGTTCTCTGACACCGGCCATAACTGCATAACTGCATCTGCAACTGAAACCGGCTTTTCTTTTTTTTCATAATCATATGTATACAATGAGCCTGCATTAGTAAGACATACTATCAGGTGCTTTGACTCATACACATATGCCTTATTAAGATTACCCTCTATAAGAGTTGTCTGTGCCTCAGGCTGTTTCTTAACTTCTTTGACTCTGCTCATGGCGAGGCTTGTTCCATTAGTAGAACCCTCGTCATTAATAATATTAATATTCGTGTATATAACAAGACCGTCATCAGAGATATACATAATCTCTTTCTGCAGATTATCTTCTGACACAAGAACACATTCGTCCTTACTCCATATGTACATTGAATATCTGCCAGACGAGTTGGACTCATCATATGTTACCGTAACAAAATACTTTCCATTGTCACTCGCAACGCTTAAGATATTCTTACCTGAATCTATCTGTTCCGGCCACTGTGCTGTATAGAAAGTCTTACTGTCTGCCGCAAATATTGCATCACTTTCATCACACACATAATTGCTGTCCAGCCCTGCTATATCATATATCTTTCCGTTGTAGCTTACATAAAGAGCATAATTCTTCTTAGTTGCAAGCTTGTATATTCCAAATGCTGCGACACCAATAAGCACTACTGCTATCAGCGCTGCCGCTATCATTTTCATTCTTTTGTTTACTTTATGTCGTGCAATTCTTATCTGTGGCTTTTCCTGATTACCATTCCTGTTGCCACCTGTTTTTCCGCTACTTTGTCCCTGCTTTCTGCTGTCCGCTTTGCTTCTGTTCTGACTCTGCTTCTTACTTTCTGTCTTGTTTCTGCTCTGATTCTTTATCGCCTGCACGCGTTTTGCTAATGCCTGTCCATAGTCACTCTGTGATTCCTCTTTTTTATCAGAAGAAGCAGACCTCTCTTTCAAAGCCTGCTTCTCCTCATATGCTTTTCTTCTGGCAAGATAATCACTGTTGTTAACTAATATAACAGGTCCATCACATCTCGGACACTGACTGCCCTCATATTCCTGACCACATTTAGTACACAGCATAATTCTTTCCTTTTAATTATCGATTTAAATTCTGTTCTTTTATTAATTAAAATCTGAACTTATCTTCAAAATACGCCTTAAGATCTGCTATCTTTATTCTTTCCTGCTGCATTGTATCTCTGTCTCTTACAGTTACAGCACCATCTTCTTCTGAATCAAAATCATATGTGATACAGAATGGTGTACCAATCTCATCCTGTCTTCTGTATCTCTTTCCAATATTACCTCTGTCATCAAACTCACAATTGTAATACTTAGAAAGTTCTGTATACACCTTTTCTGCACCTTCATTTAACTTCTTAGAAAGTGGAAGAATACCTATCTTAACTGGTGCTAATGCAGGATGGAAATGAAGAACCGTTCTTACATCTCCGCCTTCAAGTTCTTCCTCATCATAAGCTGAGCAAAGGAATGCTAATGTTACACGGTCCGCACCAAGTGAAGGCTCAATAACATATGGTATATACTTCTCCTTAGC
>JABLTO010108448.1_pt1 | contig 10568 bp, 10 predicted proteins | sample 7160091 | NCBI WGS metagenome assembly JABLTO01 (sample SAMN14651225, study PRJNA627086) | human gut metagenome | isolation source: feces | host: Homo sapiens
CGCCGCAGAGCAGGGCCGCGCACAGGGTGGTCACCAGACAGCGCAGGCAGGCCTGCCAGCCGAAGCGCCCGAAGCAGAGAACGACCCCTGCGGGCAGAAGCAAAAGCCACAGGGGAGAAGGGAGAAAAAGGGCGCATAATGCGCCGGCACCGCCCAGCGCCGCCGCCAGCATCCATCGGGACGGGCGGGGAAGAGGCAGTCCCGCCAGCCTGCCGCCCAGCGGGTAGGCGCAGGCGCAAAGCCCCATGTTGCAAAGAAGATAGGTTTCCCCATGGATCATGGTCTGTCGCTCCCTCCGCTTCCTGTTCAAGCCCAGTATACGGCCCCCGGCGGCAAAAGAGCGTCGAAGCAAAGCGCACGGATTGTCGAAACGGCGGGCCCACGCCTTCCCAGCCTATGAGCGCAAAGGGAAGAAAAGAACGAAAAAAGCTCCGAAGCAGAACTGCTTCGAAGCGGAAGGGGGATCATATGAAAGAAATGCCCGTCTCCGTTGGGGAGGCGGGCATTGTTTCAGGCAGGCATTTCGTCATAAGCGTAGCTGTCATGATACATCGTTTCCGGGGCAATGTCGATTTCGCCGTCCAGCCAGACCGCAACGCCGTGTTCAACCTTGGCGTTTTTGAACACGTTATCGTCCTTCAAGGGTTGAAACGCGGGATAATCCAGCAGCGGTGTTGCGTCATACAGGCGTTTTTCGCCGGAAGCAAAGGTCAGAATCATCATTTTATCATCCAGCGGCTTTACGGAAAGAACCCGTATTTCCTTCATGGGCGCCGCCGCGTAGGCAATACCATCTTTGATAAACATAGACTACCTCCTTATGCCGGATGCCCGCAAAGTGGAAAGAATGCCCTTCGTTCCGCAAGGAAGAAGGGCAATAGGTCGGAGATCACAGTTTGGCTAACAGTTCCGCTTTTTTCTGGTTAAATTCATCATCCGTCAAAATGCCCTGTTCATGGAGCTTTGCCAGACGTTCCAAGGTGCTTGTACTGCTTTCCCAGTCGGATGCAGCATGGCTGTGAGCGCCTGTTCCAGCGGTGGACGTTTCATCTTCATACGCGGAACCATCGGCAGGGCACAGCTTGCCGGTGGCAATCATAATAATATCATAGATGTACAGAATACCAAAGCAACCGGCCGTCAGCAGTTTCAGCACGCCCATTCCGGAATAGCCCAGATAGAAACGATCAATCCCCAATCCGCCAAGAAAGATGGATAGTAAGAGCGCCGTCATTTTGTTTTTCATATTCTTTTTCTCCCTTTACATTATCTGCATGATTTCCGCTTTTTTCGTTTCAAATTCTTCATTTGTAAGGATTCCCTGTTCTTTCAGCTTCGCAAGGCTTTCCAGTTTTTCAATGGCGACACCAGCGTTTTTCTTGACCGGTTTGGGGGCGCTTGTTGCCATTGGTGTTGTCATTGAAAAGCCAAGAATGTAGAGAAGCAGTGTATCAGGAGAAATCACACTAGTAGTGTAAAAAGAAATACTAAAGCAAAGCAATCTAACCAACAAAACAATTACAGGAAAAAATGCAAAGAATGACTTGATTGGAGTTTCCGGCAACATAACAAAAAGCACCAAAAGCACATGTAAAAGAATATAGGAGATTATATCAAACCACTGATAATAAAAATAATAACGTAATCCATTAACAAAAGCTATGATAACGATAAAAACTGTGTATGCTGTCGATAAGACAGCAAAAACAGTCGAGAGAGTTTTCTTTTCCTTTAGTTTGAGCACAAACGCACCCGGAACCAATGCGGCGGCTAAGCTGACCGGTATACTCCATATATCGCCCCCTTCAGAAATATCCTTTATAGCTTGTATCAGTTCAAAGGCTCCTAAAGCAATGAGTGTCAACCCATAGCTCATGAATGCAGGTGAAAGACCCGGTTTCTTTCTTTGCTTGAGTTCAGACATATTTGATTCCTCCCATTTTTACGCATCCGCGTTCTTCATCCGCATTATAAAACAATTTCCAAAAATACGCAACTGCGAAAACGCACTTGCGTATGATTTTATATGCTGTCCTTGAGGTGATAAACATGACCGTCAAGGATGCCGTGGCTGCCCGTTTTCAACAAATCTGTCAAGAACGCAGTATCAAGCCCAATGAACTTGCCAATCGGGCGGGCGTTACCCCGTCCAGCGTGTATAGTATGCTGGACCCCAAACGCCGGGAGGTTTCCGTCAATCTGGTAAAGAAGCTCTGCGACGGTCTGGATATGACTCTTGGTGCGTTTTTTAGTACTTCAGAGTTTGATGAACTGGAGCAGGAAATTCGTTAGCACAGTTTTAATGAAAGGAAGCGGCCGTTCAAAGCGTGTGATAAAAATCCACGCTTTTTTATATTGGTCATATAATAAAACAGCCTCAGCGTTTGCCGAAGCTGTCCTTGAACCAATTTTGAATTTTGACGTTGAGCTTTTTGCTGTTGCGGCCCGCGACCACCGCATCCAGCGCCCCGGCCCGGTATTCCCGGTTGTCCGGGTCCAGCTTGATGGCCTCCCGGTAGCTCTGGTGAGCTTCGTCGTAGCGGTGCAGACCCATGAGGATCTTGCCCTGCAGGGCGTACCAGCCATCGTCCCGGGTGTCGGCCCGCAAAAGCTGACGGAGGGCGCTTTCCAGATTGCCCTGCTCCATCAGGCGGAGGGCGAAGTGCTTGGCTTCCTCCTGGGCGATCAGATTAAACCCGACCCGGCGCTGGGAGGCCAGCTTCAGCGCCTGCTCGTAGGCCAGATTGAGCCGGATCAGCTCGTCCTGCGCCTGCTTCTGGCGCTGTGCGTCCGTAAACTGATCCGGATGGCATTCCTTTACCTTGCGGCGGTACGCGGCCCGTACTTCCGCCGCGTCCGCGCCGGGCCTGACGCCCAGCACTTCAAATGGGCTGGATTCGTACAGACTGCATCCCTCCCCGCCCTGACGGGTTCAAATGGGTAACTCAGCTCAGCTTTTCCCGGCGGATGTCCGCGCCGAGGGAACGGAGCTTTTCTTCGATGCGCTCATAGCCCCGGTCGATGTAGGAGGTCTCGTAAATTTCCGTTACGCCCTTGGCCATCAGCCCGGCCACGATCAGCGCGGCCCCGGCCCGCAGGTCGGTGACGGTGACGGGCGCGCCGTACAGCTCCCGCACGCCCTCGATCAGGATGGTGGAATGATCCATCAGCTTGATGTGCGCGCCCATGCGCCGCAGCTCGTCCAGATGCATGAAGCGGCGCTCGAAAATGGTCTCGCTGACGGTGGAAACGCCGTTGGCCATGCACAGAAGGGAGGTCATGGGCTGCTGCAGGTCGGTGGGGAAACCGGGGTAGACCTGCGTTTTCACGTTGACGGCCCGCTGCACGCCCTGAGGACGGACGCGGATGCTGTCGTCGTTTTCCGTTACCCGCACGCCCATTTCCAGCAGTTTGGCGGTCAGCGCCTCCATGTGGGTGGGAATGCAGCCGTGGATGACCACGTCGCCCCGGGTGGCGGCGGCGGCGATCATCAGCGTGCCCGTCTCGATCTGGTCGGGAATGACGGTGTAGGTGGTGCCGTGCAGGTTCTGCACACCCCGCACGCGGATCACGTCCGTGCCCGCGCCGCGGATCTTCGCACCCATGCTGTTGAGGAAGTTGGCCAAGTCCACGATGTGGGGCTCCTTGGCCGCGTTGTAGATCACCGTGGTGCCCTCAGCCCGGGCGGCGGCCAGCAGCACGTTGATGGTGCCGCCGACAGTGACCATATCGAAGAATACGTCGTTGCCCACCAGATGATCGGCCCTGGCGTATACCACGCCGCCCCGATCCTCAATGGCGGCCCCCAGCGTTTCAAAGCCCTTCAAATGCTGGTCGATGGGGCGGGAACCGATGTTGCAGCCGCCGGGGTAGGCCACCTCGGCCCGTCCTCCCCGGCCCAGCAGCGCCCCCAGCAGATAATAGCTGGCCCGCAGACGGCGGGTCTGCCGGTAGGGAACGTGGTATTCCTTCACGTTGGCCGCGTTGACCACCATCCGCTGGCCGGGACGGTAGTCCACCTCCGCGCCCAGTTCCCGCAGAATATCCACCAGCGCCCGCACGTCCTCGATGTCCGGCAGGTTTTCGATGGTGCAGGGCTCGTTGCACAGAAGCGCCGCCGGGATCACTGCCACCGCCGTGTTTTTGCCACCGCTGACGGTGATCTCCCCCACCAGCGGATTGCCGCCGGTGATCAGCATTTTGTCCTTGCTTTCCATAATGCGGGCCCCTGCGGGCCGCCCTCACCTCTTTTCGCAGTCCAGAGGTTCCTGCGTCATTGTATCCAAAAAGTGTCAGCTTTCATTATACACGATTTGCTGTTTCTTGGCAAGGCTGCCCGCCCGCGCCCTTTGCGTTCAGGGGATTCCATGTTCCCCGGCGGAAGTGAAGGCTGAACAGCAGGCACAGCAGCAGGTTGTGGGCGATCATGCAGGCCCACGCCGCCTGAAGCCCCAGCCCCAGAAGCCGGGTGCAGACGAAGGTGCCAGCGATGCGCACGCCCCACATGCCCGCCAGATTGAACAGGAAGGGCGCCAGCGTCCGGCCCACGCCCTGCATCATGCCCTCGATGACGATGGGCACGCCGTAGAAGGGCTCGGAGACGGCCACCATCCGCAGCACCGTGCTGCCCAGCGCGATGACCCTCTCGTCGGAGGAGAACATCGCCATCAGGGGCCGGGCGAAGGCAAACAAAAGGGCCCCGGAAACGGTCATCAGCCCCACCTCCAGCGGCAGGATGGTGCGGGCCAGTCGCTTCATGCGGTCGTTGTCGCCAGCCCCCAGCGCGTTGCCGGACAGGGTAGCGGCGGCGGTCTGCATGCCGAAGCCGGGAATGTAGAAGGCGGACTCCACCGTATTGGCGATGGTATGGGCGGCGGTGGCCGTCTGACCCAGCGCGTTGATCATGGAGGCGAACACCACGTAGCCCAGCGAGGTGCCGAAGCGCTGCAGCATATTGGGCAGCGCCACCTTCAGGCAGGGGCGAAGCACCCGGCCGTCGGGCCGCAGGCTGCAGCCCTTGGGCGACACCATAGGATGCCTCCACAGCACCGCCGTAATCAGCACGCCGCCGACCGTGTAGGAAATGGCGCTGGCGATGGCCGCGCCCTCCACCCCCATCCCCGCGCCGTATACGCTGACGGTGTGGGAAAACAGGCTGATCTCCCGGGTGGGGTAGATCAGCAGGAAGTTCAGCACGATATTGATCAGGTTCATCAGCACGCCCACCCGCATGGGGGTCTTGGTGTCGCCCGCCGCCCGCAGCACCGTGCCGAAGAGGATGCTGGCCGTGCGGAAGAGCATGGGCACATACAGAATGAAGAAATACCGGTGGGTCAGCTCCCGGATGGCGGGATCCACCTGCATCCATACCGGCACCATGGGGCTCAGGCTCAGGGTCAGCGCGGTAAAGAGCGCGCCCACGATGCAGGCCACCATGGCGGCCTGCGCCGAGGCCTGATGGGCCTCCTGCTTCCGGCCCGCGCCGCAGGCTTTGGCAATGTAAGCCAGAAACCCGACGCCCAGCGCGGAGATGGAGCTGCCCACCATCCAGCCTACGGTGCTGGTGGCCCCTACGGCGGCGGTGGCCTCCGTGCCCAGCGCCCCCACCATGGCGGTGTCGATGTACTGCACCAGCGTCTGCATCAGCTCTTCCAGCATGGTAGGCCATGCCAGAGCGAAAATCACGGGCAGCATGGCCCAGCGCTCCTTCGCGCGGTTCTTTGACTGATTCAAGGGAACGTTCCTCCGAAATCATTATCGCTTCAGCCAGACAGTCTCGTTGACGATGGGGGTGTAGCTCTGGATGAGCTTGACCACCTTCGCGCCCACGTTCACGTCCTCGTAATCCATGGGCATGGCCCGAGGTTCGCCCGCAGCCTGCATGGCAATGGCCAATTCGGCTGCCTGCTGTACGCTTTCCTGCGTGATGCCGCCGATGACCACCGTGCCCTTGTCCAGCACCTCGGGCCGCTCGGTGGAGGTGCGGATCAGCACACCGCAGAAGCCCAGCATGGCGCTTTCCTCGCTGAGGGTGCCGCTGTCGGACAGCACCACCAGACTGTTCATCTGCAAATGATTGTAGTCGAACAGGCCGAAGGGCGGCAGGCTGCGCACCAGCGGATGGAACTGGAAATGCCGCTGCTCGATGAACTTCCGGCTGCGGGGATGGGTGGAGTAGATCACCGGCACCTGATAGGTTTCCGCCATATGGTTGATGGCGTTCATCAGGGAGAAGAAATTGTCTTCCAGATCAATGTTTTCCTCCCGGTGCGCGGAAACGAGGATATATTTGCCCTTTTCCAATCCCAGCCGTTCCAGCACGTCGCTTTTTTCAATGCCGGGCATGGCGTGGTTCAGCACCTCCCGCATGGGGGAGCCGGTAACGAAGATGGTCTTGCCGTCAATGCCCTCGCTGAGCAGGTAGCGGCGGCTGTTTTCGGTGTAGGGCATGTTGATGTCGGAAATATGATCCACGATCTTGCGGTTGATCATTTCGCTGACGTTCCAGTCCCAGCAGCGGTTGCCCGCCTCCATATGGAAGATCGGCACCTTCAGCCGCTTGGCGGAAATGGCGCTCAGGGCGGAGTTGGTATCGCCCAGCACCAGCAGCGCGTCGGGCTTTTCCTTCTGAATGACCTTGTAGCTGGCGGCGATGATATTGCCCATGGTCTCGCCCAGATCGCCGCCCACCGCGTCCAGATAGTAGTCCGGGGCCCGCAGCTCCAGCTCCTTGAAGAAAATATCGTTCAGGTTGGGGTCGTAGTTCTGGCCGGTATGCACCAGAATATGATCGAAATACCGATCGGCGGTGCGGATGACGGCGGACAGCCGAATGATCTCCGGCCGGGTGCCCAGAATGGTCATCAGTTTCAGCTTTTTCATCAGTCGTTCTCCTTTGCTTCGGCAGGGGTCTCCAGCACGGGCAGACGCAGGGTGTCAGGGTGTGCCGGGTCGAAGACTTCGTTGGCCCACATAAGGGTGAGCATATCCGTGTCGCCGGTGTTTTCGATGCTGTGGGTGTAGCCGGTGGGAATATCCACCACCGTGAGATTTTCGCCGCTGACCTTGTAGGCGATCACTGTGGAATCCCCCACTTTGCGGAAGCGGATCACGCCCTCCCCCTGCAGCACGATGAATTTTTCATGCTTGGTCTGGTGCCAGTGGTCGCCCTTGGTGATATGGGGCCTCGACACATTCAGGCTGACCTGCCCCCGGCTGCCCATGTGCAACAGCTCCGTGAAGGAGCCCCGCTGGTCGGCATGGGTGACGGTGGGCCGGGAGAAATCCTCCGGCGGCAGGAAGCTGAGATAGGTGGCGTAGAGCTTCTTCACCAGCGGGTCGCTCTGATCGGGGGCGGTCAGGCTGTCCCGCAGGGCGGGGAAGGACTGGATCAGCTCGGCCATATGGCCCAGATTCACTTCGTGCACGGGCTGCACGGTGCACCATTCGCCTTCCCGGTGGGGCTGACCCTCCATGGCGCGGAGGAACTCCTCTACCACGTCGTCGATATAGACGAGCCGCAGCGTTACGGAGGGGTCGTTCACCGTAATGGGCAGGCCCCGGGCCACGTTATGGCAGAAGGTGGCCACAGCGCTGTTGTAGTTGGGGCGGCTCCATTTGCCGAATACGTTGGGCAGACGGTAAAGATACACCGCCGAGCCTGTCTCCCGGCCATAGTCCGCCACGGCCTGTTCGGCGCTCAATTTGCTCTGACCATAGGGATTTTCCAGCGCCGCCTGAATGGACGAGCTGAGCAGCACCGGTGGGCGCTTGCCGCGCTCTTTCAGCAGCGTCAGCAGCTGCCGGGTAAAATCGGCGTTCCCTTTCTGAAAATCCGCCGGGTCCGTGGGCCGGTTCACGCCCGCCAGATGAAAGACGAAATCCGCTTCCGCCGCGGCGGCCAGCAGTTCTTCCTCCGTGTGGGGCATGTCCAGCAGCATCAGCCGGTGCGCGTCTCCGTACCGGCCCGTCAGGGCGGAACGCAGGTTTTTGCCCATAAAGCCCCGAGCCCCGGTGATCAAAATATTCAAAGGGAAAGCCTCCTTTATCGCGTCACATTTCATCCAACCTATTGTAGAGGAAGAAACGCCCTCTGTCAATGTGCGGACAGATGGCGCACGCAGTGCTTTGGGCAATGGAAAAAGTGCGGGAACTGTGGAAAAAATGGTTTCACTTTTCGGAAAAATGGGTATCATTTACTTGTACCCCAAAGATGCACTTTCCGGGCGGGCTGTTCCCCCCGGAAACTCCCATAGAACAGAAAGGATGCGGCTTATGTTCATCACCAAGGATATTCTTTACGCAGGCGTAAACGACCATCAGGTGGATTTGTTCGAGGGTCAGTATACTGTACCCAACGGCATGGCCTATAATTCTTACGTGATTCTGGACGACAAGATCGCCGTGATGGACACGGTAGACCGGCATTTTCAGCATGAATGGCTGGACAATCTGGCCCTGATTCTGGGCGGACGGAAGCCGGACTATCTGGTGGTGCAGCATATGGAGCCTGACCATTCCGCCAATATCGCCAGCTTTCTGAGCGCCTACCCGGAGGCGGCGGTGGTGGCCAACGCCAAGACCTTCACCATGATCGACCAGTTCTTCGGCCCTGGCCTGTGCGAAAACAAGGTGGTGGTGAAGGACGGCGAGTCCCTTTCACTGGGCAAACATACCCTGACCTTCGTGTTCGCGCCCATGGTGCACTGGCCCGAGGTCATGGTCACCTACGACAGCGCGGACAAGGTGCTTTTCTCCGCCGACGGCTTCGGCAAGTTCGGCGCGCTGGACGTGAGCGAGGACTGGGCGGACGAGGCCCGGCGGTACTACATCGGCATCGTGGGCAAGTACGGCGCGCAGGTGCAGAACCTGCTCAAGAAGGCCGCAGCGCTGGATATTGAAAAAATTTGCCCCCTGCACGGCCCGGTGGTGGAGGACAATCTGGCCGAAGCGCTGGAGCTGTACAACACCTGGTCTTCCTATGCGGTGGAGAGCGACGGCGTGATGATCGCCTACACCTCCGTTTACGGCCACACCGGCAAGGCCGCCGAGCTGCTGGCCGAAAAGCTCCGTCTGGGCGGCTGCCCGAAGGTCGTCGTGCACGATCTGGCCCGGTGCGACATGGCGCAGGCTGTGGCAGACGCATTCCGCTACGGAAAGCTGGTGCTGGCCACCACCACCTACAACGCCGATGTGTTCCCCTTCATGCGCACCTTTATCGAGCATCTGACCGAGCGGAACTACCAGAACCGCACGGTGGCGCTGATCGAGAACGGCTCTTGGGCGCCGCTGGCCGCCAAGGTGATGAAGGGCATGTTCGAAAAGAGCAAGAACATCACCTTCGTGGGCACGCCGGTGACCATCCGTTCCGCGCTGTCCGCCGAAAATCGGGAGCAGCTGGGCGAGCTGGCGAAGGAGCTTTGCCGGGAATACGCGGCCCGGGACAGCGAAATGGCCGACAAGCACGACATGAGCGCTCTGTTCCGCATCGGCTATGGCCTGTATGTGGTCACCTCCAACGATGGCAAGCGGGACAACGGCCTGATCGTGAACACCGTTACGCAGGTCTCCGACAATCCCAACCGCATCGCCGTCAACATCAACAAGGCCAACTATTCTCATCATGTCATCAAGCAGACCGGCATTCTCAACGTGAACTGCCTGTCCGTGGACGCGCCCTTCAAGGTCTTTGAGACCTTCGGCTTCCAGAGCGGCCGCGCGGCGGACAAATTTGCCGGCATGGCGCCCATCCGTTCGGACAACGGGCTGGCCATCCTGCCCAAGTACATCAACGCGGCGTTTTCCCTGAAGGTGGAGCAGTATGTGGATCTGGGCACCCACGGAATGTTCATCTGCTCCGTCACCGAAGCGCGGGTGATGAGCGACCGGGAGACCATGACCTACACTTACTATCAGAACCACGTCAAGCCCAAGCCCCAGACGGAAGGCAAGACCGGCTTCGTCTGCAAGGTCTGCGGCTACATCTACGAGGGCGACGTGCTGCCGGATGATTTCATCTGTCCGCTGTGCAAGCACGGCGTTGCGGATTTTGAGCCGCTGGCGCAAGCCTGAAAAAACAGATTTGAAAACCTTCCGCTCCGATTAAGGGGCGGAAGGTTTTATTTTTGGAAAAAGCGGTTGAGGGATGGAGGGAGCGCCGCCGTGGCGGGGCGATTGGCGGCTTCGGGGGGAAGCCGAAAGAAAATCGTGAACCCGGCGGGTATGACTGCCGATGGCAGACAGCAATCTAAAGTTCAGGTAACCAACAAGCGGAGCGCACGGCAGTGCGGGCCGCGCCGATTGTTTGCCCCGAAGAAAGCCCCCTGCCTGCATCGGTGTACGACAACTATGCCGTAAGAAGATTCGCTGCTGGGGGGCTTGGTGCGTCGACTCTGGCTGGGGAGGGGGATTTGGTGTCCCATGGGGTTCTCGCCAGCTTCGGTGCCCGAAGGTTTCCAAAGGACGAGCGGAAAGCCCTTTGGTGAGCCCGCAGGCGCATACCCCTTGCCCTGGATGGGGCATGACGCGCCGACTACGGCGCGGGAGTGGGACTTGCCGTCCTATGGGGC
>JABLTO010019573.1_pt1 | contig 10563 bp, 11 predicted proteins | sample 7160091 | NCBI WGS metagenome assembly JABLTO01 (sample SAMN14651225, study PRJNA627086) | human gut metagenome | isolation source: feces | host: Homo sapiens
CAACGCGGAAACAGGCTCATCGCAGACGATGAATTCCGGTTTTGAATCCCGTGGAATGCCTTTTTTAAAATATCATAGCCAATTATAAAGTAAGGAATAAGAAAGAGTACCGCTTCAAGGTATTCGTTTATTTCGAATAAAGCGGACAACAACAGCGCTGCGGCCGTAAGTGCTATAGCGGCAAGAATCCTAAAAAACGCCCTCCTTTGTTTTATTGTCATCCAAAGGACCCCCTTCCATAAAATAGTGTTGTTTACAGATAAATCTCACAGTCACTTTCTATTTTTTTGCAATTCTTTAACGCCTTCCTCATTACGCTATCGGTATCTACGCCTTCCTCAAATTCAACGTTAAGCTTTAATGTCATAAAGCTGAGGCACGCATTTTTAATGCCGGGCGTTGCTTTTACGGCTTCCTCCATTTTAGCAGCACAATTCGCGCAGTCTACTTCAATACCATAGGTTTTTTTCATTGTATCCATCCTCCTTTTCGTTGTTTATTCTTCAACATGTTCCATACCCATGCTCAGCATAGTTCGAACGTGGTCGTCATCCAACATATAAAAGATGATCTTCCCTTCCCTTTTAAACTTTACTAGCTTAGCATCCTTCAGTATTTTCAGTTGGTGGCTGACGGCAGATTGACTTATCCCAACCAGCTGAGCCAAATCCCCTACACAAAGGTCGCTCTCAAATAATGCATATAGGATTTTAATCCGTGTGGAGTCTCCAAAAACCTTGAATAACTCTGCAAGCTCATAAAGGTATTCATCTGCAGGCTGGCGCTCCAAGACTCGTTTCACAACGTCTTCATGGGCAGCTAGAAAATCCATTGTGGCTTCGCCACCAGCTTTATTTTGATCAGTCATTATGCCCTACCTTCCTTTCATTTTCTGAACATATTATCAATCATTCAAATGTTCATATATGATTATATCTATATCTTATAATTTGTCAAGGGAATTGAGAAGTTAATTCGAAAAGTTCGAGTTAAAAAACTAAGCCTTTCATGAAATGCGAAAATTTGCTATAATACGATTGTTTCTAAGCTACAATATGCTTGCAGCTTTATACTTAGGAGGAATCTAGTTTATGCGTTTTTATATTTCTGGCGGGCGAGAAAGTGCAGAAAAGATGGCTGAGATTGGAGAAATGCTTGCTCGAAATGGGCACATTGTTACCGTCCCTGCTTCGCCTGGCGGCAGTTACGATGCGCTTTTTGAAGCAGCATATAAGCGCGTGTTTTCCGTAACGGATGCTGATTTCGTTTTACTTTTGCTGCCCGGTAATTATGAAACCCATGTTGAGCTTGGCCTCGCCCTTGCCAGTCGAAACAATAAGCGCATTGTGCTTTGGTCGGAAACCGGAGTAGAATATACTGTTAGCGAAAATGCCTGCACTTTTTATCATCATACTGCCGTAGAACGGCGCACTGGGTCTTTTGAAGATCTAGAGGAAATGCTGATGAGCCTCTAAATTTAATCCCAGCTTTGTCATTTGCGCACTGTTTCTGTCATGATATCTATGATTTCGCGATCTGTCTCACGCATGCCTACACGCGCCATGCGGCCGACCGTACGGATCGTATTATCTACGCCCTTTATCACGATCCCATCCCCCGCAACAAATTCCTGCCTGCCATTGAGATACATTTCATATCCCATTAACCCCGCTTCTACAGCCATTGCGATCTTCGCAGCGCAGGAAGCTTTTGCGCCATCGCATACCATGCCAGAAATAATTGCAAGGGTATTTACGATTGTATGTGCAATCACGTCATAACGATGCCCGTCGAGATAGGCAATGCCAGCCGCAGCGCCACAGCCGGCACTGACGGCGCCGCAAAATGCGGACAAGCATCCGATGCTGCTCTTCTGATGGATTGTAATCAAATCGGATACTACAAGCGCACGATAAAGAAGTTCTTTCTCCGCTTTCCGTTCCTCTGCGTATGCAATAACAGGTAAACTTGCCGTCATGCCTTGATTTCCACTTCCTGAAACAATCACAACTGGAAGTTCGCATCCACTCATGCGTGCATCCGAACCAGCAGCAGCGACTGCACGCACGCGAATTTTTATGTCATTTCCACGCATTGCAAGCAATGTGCGGCCAATTTGTGCGCCCCATGCATGCGCAAGGCCTTCTTTTGAGATTGCGCTATTATATTCGATTTGCCGTGAAATGGGTGCTTCAATGTCTTGTATATCCAGTTGATCCGCAAATTCGATGATGCGCTCTACGGAAAGCGAACTATGATCCGTCCGCTGCGTTGGAACCGCATCGATGCATGAAGCGCTTCCTTGGAACAGGCAGGTACCATTCCGTTCAATCCGCGTAATATTGGTATGGGAATCCTCAATTGTAACGCTGGCGCAATCATTGCCTGCCCCGACGGTAACACAAAGAAAGAAAATCTTTCCGTTGTGCGCTGGTGAGACCGTAATGTCATGCGAAGCATAATATTGCGCGATTTCTGCCTGCTGGGCAGCATTAATATCCGAAAGCACCTCAAGCCGTGCTTCTGCATTTCCGGCAACAATGCCGGCACATGTTGCAGCTTCGATGCCCTTCATGCCACCCGTATGTGGCACGATCACGCTCTTAACGTTTTTTATAATATTGCCACTTGCTTCCACATGGCAGGTTTCCGGGAGCATGCCAAGTGCAGCACGCGCTTTGGCGGCCGCATATGCGATTGCTATGGGTTCTGTGCACCCCATAGCTGGAATCAATTCTTCCTCCAAGATTTGAACATACTGTTTATAAATCGGATCGGTCGACCGCATGCTTCCTGCCTCCAAATTGTTTCATGATTCGATAAATTTAGATCTATATTTAATAGTATAATACTTCTAAATACCCCATTCAAGAATTTTAATAAAAAGGCGCAGAATCATCTGCGCCTTTCAGCATGTTACCGCTATGCTTCTGCCAGCACTTCCCGCAATGCCTTAGCCAACTGCTCTACGTTTGCACGGGTTACACCATGGTTGGTTACAAACCGGAACTGCCCCTCCTCGTAGCCGCCAATCAGCATGCCGTATTCTTTCATACGCTCCGGGAGAGATTCCAGCACAGGGAGCGGGCGATCGATGGTACAGAAAACCATGTTGATTTCCACTTCTTCCGGATTTACCGAAATCCCTGGGATTTCCTGCAGCAAGGTCGCAAGATAACGGGCATTTTCATGGTCTACATGCAACCGTTCTGGCATTTTTTCCAGTGCGATCAATCCCGCTGCAGCAAGAATGCCGTTCTGCCGCATGCCGCCGCCCAACATTTTGCGGTAACGTCTTGCACGTTCGACCGTCTCGCGGGTTCCCGCGAAAATGGCGCCGACTGGGGCGCAAAGGCCCTTGGAAAGGCAGCAGGTCAATGTATCCGTATAGCGCGTAAGCTCCTTTACATCAACACCGAGTGAAGCCGCTGCGTTAAAAATGCGCGCACCATCCAAATGAACTGGAATATCATGGGCATGTGCAATTTCATAAATTTCCCGCATAGTTTCTATCGGAACGACGCGGCCGTTTGCAAGAGCATTCTCCATGCAAATGAGCGTTGTACGGGGCTCATGAATATCGTCCGGGCGAATTGCTGCCGCAATTCTTGCTGGAACCGGCAACCCGTTTTCATAAGGAATCTGGCGGATATTTGCACCGGAAAGCACTGCCGCAGCTCCAACTTCATGCATCACAATATGGCACTGCGCACCAGCGATTACTTCATCGCCACGGCGCGTATTGCACATCAGCGAAAGCTGGTTTCCCATCGTGCCCGAAGTGATGAACAGTGCGGCTTCAAATCCTAGGACTTCAGCTGCACGCGCTTCTAGACGATTGGTAGTTGGGTCATCTTGGTAAACATCATCCCCTACCTCTGCGCTTGCCATTGCAGCGCGCATTTCGTCCGTTGGCTTTGTTACCGTGTCGCTTCTAAGGTCGATCCAATCCATCTTTGTTCCTCCCTCTCCGTATTAGATCCTACTCATGAGAATGGTAACGCGTGCGCGTGCCTTCGTCAATACAAAATTCATGTTTTATGATATAATCAATCAAGGAAAGGAGGAAGGCGCAGCATGGCTTCCAACTATGCCGGAGGACAATATAGAGAATATACCCTAATGCTACGGCAACGAATAGCTGAGCTACCTTCGTTTTGCGCGGAATTTTTCCGCGGCATCGAAAACGAAACGCTTGTGCGCACACGCTATGCCTACGCAGGCGATCTTCGGAATTTTTTCCGTTATATTACGACTGAACTTCCAGATCTTAAGGGGAAGTGCATTCTTGAGCTTACCCTTGCTGATCTGGATCGCATCAGCGTAACGGAAATTGAAATGTATCTCGCGCATGTTTCATATTATATGGATGAAGAACACCGCGAGATCATCAATCAAGACCGTGCGAAAGCCCGCAAGCTTTCCACGCTTCGGGCATTTTATAAATATTTCTGCAAAAAAGAGAAATTAAAAAACAATCCGCCTTCCTTGGTTGATCTTCCAACGATTCGAGAAAAAGCAATCATTCGGCTTGAGCCCAACGAAGTGGCAGACCTGCTTGACGTCGTGCAAAATGGGGACGGGCTCACGGAGAATCAGAAAAAGTACCATGCGCGCACACAAAAGCGGGACCTTGCGATTTTAACGCTCTTTCTGGGCACAGGGATCCGCATCAGCGAGCTCGTCGGCATCAACCTGGATGATATTAATTTCTCCGCCAATGAGTTTTCGATTATCCGCAAGGGGGGCAACCAAGATATTCTTGTATTTGGGGAAGAAGCACGCGCTGCTCTTTTGGATTACATGCTGGAGCGCGAACGTATCATTGCAGAAGAAGGCCATGAGGAAGCGCTTTTCCTTTCCCTTCAGCGCAAGCGGATTACAGTGCGGGCAGTAGAAAACCTGGTGCAGAAATATGCTGCAATTGCAGTACCGCTCAAAAAAATATCGCCCCATAAGTTGCGCAGCACCTATGGGACAACATTATACCGTGAAACCGGGGACATTTATCTTGTTGCAGATGTGCTTGGACATAAGGACGTAAATACAACGCGGAAGCACTATGCGGCAGCTTCTGAAGACCGCAGAAGGCTTGCTGCAAAGGTTGTCAAGCTGCGCGAAGATTGATCAAGTTTCATCATCAAAATCAATTGTGAGCAGCGTTCCATCGGAACGTCTTGCTTCGCGCGCAGCTTCTGCGGCACGTTCCTCTTCTTCCAGCTTGCGAAGTTTTTCTTCCCATTCTGCAAGCAGCGCTGGATCAATGTTAGGGCGTTCCAGCGGCTCATTGAGTACGTTTACATCATCCGGCACAAAGTCCTCCTGCAGCACGTCGAATCCAGCGAATACCGTATTGTATTCCTTTCCAGGATTGTCGATGCAGCGGCAGCAATTGTCGCAGATCTTACCTGGCTCCAGATCGCAATAATCATTTTCGAGATCCTGCTTTTCTCTATCCTTCATTTCGTTACCTCATCACAATATATAGAACAAAAGTTTGATTTTTTGAGCATAGTATGCTATACTGCGACCATCATTATACCACATTTAAAGCATAAAGGAGCGTAAAATGCCAAAACTTGGGAAAACCCAGAAGGCCGTTTATACATTCATTTGTGATTATATCGAAAGTAACTTGATCCCGCCCACAGTGCGTGAAATTGGCGCTGCGGTTGGCTTAAAATCAACTTCAACCGTGCATATGCATTTGCAAAACCTCGCTGCTAAGGGGCTTATCATTCTAAATCCTTCCAAGCAACGTTCCATTACGCTGCCAAAGGCCACAGCTGCCATGGGCATCGCAAGCGTTCCACTCGTCGGGAATGTCGCCGCCGGTCAGCCGATTCTTGCAGAGGAAAATATTCAAGAATACCTTAGCATTCCTGGCTCTTTCCTGCGAGGACGCACTTTAGGGGAAGTGTTTGCTCTAAATGTTCGCGGCAACAGCATGATCGAGATCGGAATCCATGATGGGGATATGATTATTGTGGATAAGGGAAGCCAAGCATCAGAAGGCGATATCGTCGTGGCGCGCGTTGGAGATGAAACCGCAACCGTAAAGCGGCTCTACTACGAGCCTAATCAAAAAATAAGGCTCCAGCCCGAAAACAGGAGCATGGAGCCAATCCTAGTGGATGCAAAAGAGGTTGCAATCGATGGAAAGGTAATTGGCCTTATCCGGCGCTATTGAGCTTCCACAGCGCATCGAGCGCAAGCATCACGCCGATCCGCCCATGCGAATAGGTTAATCCGCCCTGTACATATGCCGTATAGGGCTTTTTAATTGGCGCATCTGCCGAAAGCTCAATGGAAGCTCCCTGCACAAACGCGCCCGCTGCCATGATGACCTGGCTGGTATAGCCCGGCATATCCCAAGGTTCCGGCACAACAAAACTATCGACTGGGGACGCTGCCTGGATACTGCGGCAAAAAGCGATAAGCGCTTCTTCTGAACGGAATCGCAGTGACTGCACGATATCCGAACGCTCTGCGCTGCTGGATGGAAGGGTCTCCATGCCGCATGCCTCGAAAACGCGCGCAAACAGAACCGCAGTTTTTAGGCTTTGCGCAGTAGTATGCGGCGCGAGGAACAATCCTTGGTAAAACGGAGCATAACTTCCTGCATAAGAACCAACTTCCCGTCCCATGCCAGGCACAGTAAGCCGCTGCGCAATCCGTTCAATGCACGCATGGGTTCCGGCGATATATCCTCCCGTGGGGGCAATCCCACCGCCTGGGTTCTTAATGAGAGAACCAATTTCAATATCTGCCCCAAATGCAGTCGGCTCATGGGGCTGCGTAAATTCACCATAGCAATTGTCTACAACGATCATGCAGCCTGGCTTTGCTTTGCGCACGGCCGAAAAAGCTGGGGCTAGATCTGTTTCTGGCAAAAGCGCATTGCGCCAGGCATATCCTCGAGAACGCTGAAAATATACCAGGCAAGCATCCGTGCGCAAAAGCATATCGATAACGGCTTCAATGTCGATTTTATCATCTTCAGTCAGCGGCACTTCCTCGTATGCAACACCCATCCTTTTGAGTGAGCCGTATGCATCTCCCGAAATCCCAATTGCTTTTTCCAGAGTATCATAGGGGCGCCCGGTAGCAGAAAGCATCGTGTCACCCGGTTCAAGAAGGCCGGAAAGAGCAGTAAAGATAGCATGCGTCCCAGAAGTAAACTGAGGGCGTACCAGCGCATCTTCTGCATCAAGTGCGCATGCAAACACGCGATCCAGTGCATCACGCCCGATGTCATCATATCCGTAACCGGTTGTGGGAGCAAAATGGTGCAGCGCGATCTTTTCACGTTGCAGCGCACGGAGTACTTTTGCTTCGTTCTGATATTCTATACTTTCAATGCGGGCAAAAACAGGCAAAAGTTCCGATTCCATCGCCGCAACGAACGCCTGCGCGCGCTCAGAAATGCCAAGCGCTGTATAGGGTGACTGCAAAGTCTGATTCATTGTCTTATCGCTTCCTTCGTTTCATCCTTTTTTTCTTTTTGGGGAGCAGCCATATGAAAGCCATTTGGTTTTTCCAAAGTGATACTGGAAATGGCATGTTTATAAAGCAGCATTTGCTTATCGCCGCATTCTGCTAAAATTGCATAATTATCAAAGCTTACGATCATAAGATGATTGAGCTGATAACCGTTGATTACATGTACCGTTACAGGGATCCTCTCTTTTCGGATTAAATTAAGAAATGCATCCTGCAAATTGACCTGCTTTTCAATTTCATTTGCCAACTGATCCACCACCTTCTTCTAAAAACTGTGCTGCGATTCCATCCGCAAGCGTTGCCAGGCTCCCATAGGTTGACACATCATACCATTGAATTCGCGCATCGCGCTTGAACCATGTAATCTGCCGCTTCGCAAAGCGGCGCGTTTCCCGTTTGATTTCTTCAATTGCCTCGGAAAGCGTACAGCCACCTTCCAGAAAATGCATGAGCTGCTTGTACCCAAGCCCTTGCATGGCGGGGAGTTCAGTTCCATAACCTGCATCGCAGAGCATCTTCACTTCTTCCAGCAACCCCTGTGCCATCATTTGATCCACGCGCTGCTCAATGCGTGCATAAAGAAGCTCACGCGGCATGGTTAGCCCGGCTAAGCATGGCGTATATGGCAACTGAGATTCATCCATCAATGAGAATCCTGCGTAGCTTTCCGAAAGTGGCGTTCCAGTAAGCTCAAATACCTCAAGTGCACGGATGATGCGCTTTTTATCATTTGGATGCAGCCGCGCGGCTGAAGCGGGGTCAACTTCCTTTAAGCGCGCATAGGCCTGCCCCGGGTTTTCTGCTTCCAGCAATGCATACTTTGTGCGGAGCGCCGCATCAGCTGGAGCACCCGTAAAATGAAGCGGATAGGTGAGCGCATTTATATAGAGCCCCGTTCCTCCAACAACAAGCGGCCGTTTGCCGCGCGCAATGACGTCTTCAATGCACTCGATGGCAAGCTCGCGGAAACGCGCTACGCTAAATTTAGGCTCATCGGGATCCACAACGCTAAGCATGTGATGTGGGATCCCGGCGCGCTCCTCCAACGTTGGTTTTGCTGAACCAATGTCCATGCCGCGATATACTTGAATGGAATCCGCTGAGATGATTTCCGCATTAAGGCGTTTTGCAACCTCAATGGATACCGCTGTTTTCCCGCTGGCCGTTGGGCCGACAATCAGATACAATTTCTGCTTTCCATGCATATGGTTAAAGCACCCTCTTAAAGAGTTTTTCAAATTCGAGTTTCGTCATCTTTACCATGACAGGCCGGCCATGTGGGCAGGTCAGCGGCGTTCCTTCCGTTTCATATTCACATAGAAGCGCTTCAATCTCAACCTTGTCGAGTGCTTCGCCAGCCTTTACTGCGTGTTTGCAGGCCGTTTGGATCAAAGCAGCCCGCTTAAGTGCAACAGTAGAAAGCCGATTTCGCTTATCAAGCTGCGCAATAGCCTCCCGCAGGAAAGCAGCAGTTTCCGGTTGGCCGATGAGATAAGGTACCGCGCGTACGCTCACAGTTAAAACGCCGAATTCCTCAATTTCAAAACCCAACTCTTCAAACTGCGGAAGATTGTCCATTAAAGTTTCAAACTCAAGCGGCGTAAGTTTGATTACCTCAGGCATGAGAAGAAGCTGTGACTGTACCGAAATCCCCTTTTCAACAAGCTGCTCATAAAGCCTGCGTTCATGCGCAGCATGTTGATCTATAAAGAATACGCTGTCTTCCTGTTGCACGATCCAGTAGCAATCGAATGCTTGGCCTATGATGCGGTATGCGTTGCAACTTAAGCGTGTCTGCTCGTTTTTCGCGGCCGGCGCAATAGGTTTGGGTGCGGCCGCTATGGGGCGCGCCTCTTCTGCTTCCTGCGTAGCGCACTTAAATGGTACGGGGGCATCACAAGAAGAAGGCGGCTGTATGCAAAAATCAGATGGACGATAGACGAACGGCGAATCACCGGATGGCTCATGCAGCACAGGCGCACGAGAAGCAGCCGGAGCGTCGAACGCAGAAAAAGAACTCTTTTCCATTTTTTCCTGCACAGATGGTTCATCTAAGGGTGTATAGGCTGTAATACGCGGTTCTTCCGGAACTGCATTTTTTCTTTCGGTCGTTTGGCTGATTTGATCAAAAGTTTTATGTTGTGCTGTTGGCAGTGCAACTGGATCGCCCAATGCCTGGCGCGTTGCAATCGTTACAGCACGCAAAACGCGCTCCTCATTTTTAAAACGCACTTCCAGTTTATTCGGGTGAACATTCACGTCGATCTCATTAGGCGAAATCGTAATATTCAACACGGCAAAAGGAAATTTGCCCACCATCAAACGCATATCATAGGCGCGTTGGAGTGCATAGGATATCTTTTGAGATTTAATATAGCGTGAATTAATATAGACTGACTGCGCATTTCGATTGCTGCGCGCCGCCTGCTCCGTTCCGACATAGCCAGAAAGGCGCACATAGCCATCGTCATAGGAAAGCGCGCGCAGATGTGGAAAAACATCTCCACCATAAACGCAGTAGATTGCATCCTGCAGATTCCCGTCTCCAGCGCTTTGAAAAACGGTTTTTCCATTTTGAATGAGTCGGAATGCTATGCCCGGCTTTGCCATCAGCATCCGAGATACATATTCGCTGATATAAGCGGATTCCGCACGTGCGCTTTTTATAAACTTAAGGCGTGCTGGCACGTTAAAAAACAGGTTTTCAACTTCAAGAGTGGTACCATTGGGGATACCGATTTCACACTTCTCCTGCACCGTTCCGCCACTAATCCGCAGAAGCGTTCCAGCTTCTTCCTCTTCTGTGCGTGTTTTAAGCGTGACGTGGGCAACTGCCGCAATGGAGGCAAGCGCCTCGCCGCGGAAGCCTAGCGTTTCAATATGCGAAAGATCCTCCGCAGTGCTGATTTTACTGGTCGCATGCCGGAGGAAAGCCGTTTCGGCATCTTCCGCAGCGATCCCACTTCCATTGTCCACAACACGGATGGATTCAAGGCCACCGCCTTTTGTTTCTATTGTAATCGTACTTGCTCCGGCATCAATTAATATAGACTGACTGCG
>JABLTO010055811.1_pt1 | contig 10549 bp, 6 predicted proteins | sample 7160091 | NCBI WGS metagenome assembly JABLTO01 (sample SAMN14651225, study PRJNA627086) | human gut metagenome | isolation source: feces | host: Homo sapiens
AGAAATTATTTTTACTATTTAGTGTAACCCGTACTTTTTGTCCATTGGGTATAGTCACATCTGTGGCTGTTACCGTTGCCGTGCTTGGAGCAGCGATATTCAACGTTACAAGTCCAGGGATGGTTACGGTATAGCTGGGGTTCACCTTGTAAGTAACATTCATGTCCCCGCTAGCTGGGTTCGGGCTGCTGGCCGTAATCTCGGTATCCGCAAACGCGGTGGTTGCGGCGGTGACGGCGAGCGCTGCGGTGAGCAGCAGGGTTACAATCTTTTTCATGGTGGGGTTCCTCCTTATTATTAAGATGCAGATTTGTCATCAACACTGACGGTAAAGGTTACTTTGCCTTTGTATTCGCCGGAATAGGTTGTGGTTTCGGGTTTGTTAAACTGCAATTCAACGGTTTTTTCAGATTCACCGTTCACGGCAGTCAATACGGTATCGCTGGGGTTTACCGGGGTTTTGGTTTCGCCCTTGGTGACGGTGTACGCGCATTTGTCAACGACGGCATCGTTATCGTCCACCTGCGCGACCTTGAACTCGCTGCCTTCTGCCACTTTGACATTCAACTCCTTACCATTCGGCAGGATGACGTCCTTGGCTGTGATGGTTGCTGTGTTGCCCAGCGTTACCGTGGCGGGGATGGTCACGGTGTAGGCAATTTGTGGCTGACCACATTTCTCGCAGATGCCATCACTACCAAAGACGTGTTCTACGGTCTTGCTTTCCGTGTTGGTGTACTCGCTCTTGCAGGGGGCGGACTGGTATACCTTGTCGCCGCCCAGTTTCGGGTAGTCGTCGGTGTCGATTTTCTGCCCCCATACGGCTTGTTCGCGCCCTTTTTGCAGCAGGTACGCGACCTCGCCGCTGGCAAACTGTGCTTTCGTTTTGGCGGTGATGCCTGTGACGGTACTGCCGGAACTGCCGGTATCGTTGGGAAGGTAGTAACAGTTGGAGAGGCTGTACCAACCATCACCGCAAATTTTGGCGGCAGTGTTTTTGTCCGTATTGTAACAGTTTTCAATGGTTGAGCCGCTCTCAGCTAATCCGATGATGCCGCCGTAATATCCGCCATTCTCGGTTTTCGTTACAGTGCCGGTATTGCCGCAATCCTGCACCGCTGCACTGCGTGCCTGTCCGACAATGCCGCCGATTTTGGAGTATTTGCCGATCACTGCGCCTGAGTTGAAGCAGCGCTGCACCGGTGTATTTTCTGCCCGTCCTGCAATGCCGCCGAGGTTGTAGAAACCGCCGCTCACGGTGCTGTCGCTGTTGGTACAGCCGATAATCTTGCCGTCTATGATAGAACCGCACACAGCGCCAATATTTTCGTTACCGATAAAGGAAGAGTCCTTCACGGTAACGTTTTGTATGGTGGCTTTGCTTGCATAGCCGACCAGACCGACATCATATGCACTTGTGTCCGTACACTTCAGCCCGGTGATGGTTTTGCCGTTGCCGTCAAAATCGCCTGTAAACGGGTGCTCATTTGATGTACCAATGGGCGTCCACTCGGTGCTGTCCATGGTGATGTCGTTCATCAGGCGGGCGTTTAGCTTGGTTTCGCTGCTGCTTGCCGTGTTTACCAGGTTGGCAAACCAGCGCAGCTGCCCTTGGTTGGTTATTTGGTAATAGCCGTTTTGTTCCTCTGCCGGTTCCCATGCACCGCAGCGGCTGCAAACGCCGGTTTTATCATACTGGTGTTCGTCAAATTTTTGGTCGGGCTTATTGCTGTACCCTTTGCAGAGGGAATCTGTTGCCGTGGGGTGAACCGCGTAATCAGGATTGTTGCTAAGCACAGGGGTTTTGTCCGTTTCGCCCGTGCCGTCCGTGTCGATACGCTGCCCCCAAACCTGCGCGGAACCTTCGCCAAGGTCTTTTTGCAGCAAGAACGCCACATCGCCGTTTTGGAACTGGAGTTCGGTTTTGGATGCGCAATTTACGCCTTCGTTTCCACCGCCAACAGCTTTTGCACTTGTCCCCGCAAGGTAATAGCACTTTTCCACAGTGCCGCCGCCGTTCCAGCCGCACACGCTGCCGACAGGATAATTGCCGGTAACCTCACCGGTGTTATAGCATCCCTTCACAGTGCTGCTGTTGTTCTGACCGCACACGCCGCCGACGCAGTTCCCTGTGCCGGTAACATTGCCGTTGTTATAGCATTCTTGCAAGATGCCGGATTCGAAGTTATAGCCGCACACGCCGCCGACATTTTGCGTTGTGCCGGAAACCTCGCCGGTGTTATAGCTTTCTTGCAAGGTGCCGCTGTTCGAGCCGCACACGCCGCCGACCCAGCTGTTGCCGGAAACCGTACCGGAGTTATCGCATTTTTGTATGGTGGGGCTGCCGTTCCGGCCGCCGTTATAGCCGCACACGCCGCCGACCCAGCTGTTGCCGGAAACCGTACCGGTGTTGTGGCAGCCCTGTAAGGTACCACCCATGTTCGACCCGCAGATGCCGCCGACATAACTTTTACCGGACACATAGGAATCCGCGAGGGTGACATTTATTACTTTGCCATTCACGCCAACGCAGCCGAACAAGCCAACGTCGCTCTCTCCGCTATTGTTATAGTACAGCCCGCTGATGGTTTTGTTGTTGCCGTTAAATGTGCCTGTAAACGGATTGGTGTTTGTGCCAATGAGCGTCCAAGGGGTGAAGTTGGCGCCGGTGTTCAATTCGCCGTTTTCGTTTAATACGTTGCTGTTGATGGTGATATCATCCATCAGCTTGGCGTTGATAGAGCTGTTGACGGTGTTTACCTGATTGGCAAACCAGTACAGCTGCCCTTGGTTGGAAATCTCGTAACAGTTATTCCCTACGTCCTTTGCCTGTTGCAAATCACCGCAGCGGCTGCAAACGCCGTTTACATAGTTGTGGTCAAGTGGTTGATTTTCGCTATTGCTGTACCCGCCTGTGCAGGTGGTGGTCTGGTATACCCTGTCATCGCTGCTCAGTTTCGGGTAGGCGTCTTCGCCGAGCTTTTGCCCCCAAACCTGCGGGGCAGTTGTGCCTGCTGCTGCATCGTCCAGCGCTTTTTGCAGCAGGTAAGCAACCTCGCCGTTTTTGAACTGGAGTTCGGTTTTGGATTCGCCTTGAGAATCCGTTCCACTTGTATCAAGGTAATAGCAGCCGGTGGTGCTACTACCACCACCGCACACGCCGCCGACACGGTTGCCGTCGGGAACCTTGCCGATGTTATAGCATCCCTTCACAGTGCCTCTCACGTTCTGACCGCACACGCCGCCGACAAAATTTTTGCCGGAAACCTCACCAATGTTATAGCTTTCTTGCACAGTGCCTTTGTTGTTCCAGCCGCACACGCCGCCGACATTGCCTTCGCCTGAAACCTCGACGGTGTTATAGCATCCGTTCACAGTGCCGTCGTTAGAGCCGCACACGCCGCCGACTTCGGTTTTGCCGGAAACCTTGCCGGAGTTATCGCTTTCTTGCAAGATGCTGTTGTAGTTAGAGCCGCACACGCCGCCAATGTAGAAGTCTGTGCCGGTAACCTTGCCGGTGTTGTGGCAGTTCCGTACAAGCCCTGCGCGATTACCATTTTGGTTTGAACCGCAGATACCGCCGACAGAATTGCCTGTACCTTTTACTGTACAGCCGGAGGTACAGTTCTCTACGGTGCCACCATCGTTCCAGCCGCAGATGCCGCCGACAGAAATGTTTCCAGACACATATGAATCCGCGAGGGTGACATTTTTCACGGTGCCGCCTTTGCCAACGTGACCGAACAAGCCAACGTAGTTCTTTTTGAGATTAACGTACAGCCCGCTGATGGTGTGACCCTGACCGTCAAATGTGCCTTTAAACGGATTGTTGCTTGTGCCAATGGGCTTCCACTCTTCGAGTTTGGGGTTGGAAATCAAATTGCCGTCGTCGTCTAATACGCTGCTGTTGATGGTGATGTCAGCCGTCAGCTTTGCCTGGACGTTCTTGGGGGCTGACGTTGCCAGCCAGTATAGATCGTCTACGCTGTCGATAACATACCACTCGCCGTCTTTGGTGGGTGTGGCGTAGGCATCCAGCGTTTCCACCTCATCGGTGGGCGCTTCGCCCCACAGCGCCAGCAGCGCGTTGGCGGCGGCGTCATAGCGCGCGAAATCCAGCCCGCCCAACTGCTCGTCGGTCAGGGTGTCTTTGGCATCGTCAATGTCGGTCAGCGCCTGTTCCACTGCCGCGGCGTTGTCCTCCGTCACTTCGTCCGGCAGGGCGTCGATCATCGCCTGCACGGCTGCCGCGGGGTCGGGGGCTGCCGTGGGTTCTGCAGACGGCTCCGGGGCAGGCGTTTCCGCAGCGTCCGGCGTAGCCGTTTCCTCTGGCGCCGGTGTGGCGGTGGGCTCTGCCGTGGGCTCCGGGGTCGGTGCTGCCATCGGCACAGCCGTTTCCTCCGGCGCAGGCTCCGTCGGCAGTGCGGTTTCTTCCCCTGCCGGTTCCGGCGTCGGCTCCTCCGGCGCAGGTTCGGTCAGCGCCGTTTGGGCTGTGACGGGAAGAAGTGACGTATCCTCGGCAAATGCTGCCAGCGGGCTGAGCTGCAGCAGCAGCAGCGCCGCGCTCAGCACAGCCGAAAGGATTCGTTTGCCTTTCATGGGCGGGTTCCTCCTTTGCTAAGATTACTGGACGTCCAGTATGGTTTCTACGTTGGCACCGTTCATGGCGCTGCCGTCCTGCAGGCTGGCGGTGCTGATGCGCAGGGTGGCGTTGTACTGCCCGGCCTCCAGGGGGCGGGTCAGGGTGATCTCCTCGATCATCTGTCCCGGCGGTACCTGCTTGCTGGTGTACAGCACCTCGTCCGTGTCGGACAGGACCAGCTCAAATGTGAAGTAGCAGGGGTTGCCCTCCGGGTTCAGCAGCGCCACCTGTACGGTTTGCTGGTTGGCCGGCAGGCTGATAGACGGATAGCCGGGAATCTTGATGCCGACTGCCTCGCCGCTGTCGGCGGATTTGTCCGGCAGCTGATCGCCCGACCATGCGCTGGTGCCCTGCTCCAGATCCGGGGTGAAGGTGTCCTGCTGTTGGCTGCGGGAAAGTTTCATGCCCGCCAGTACCGCTGTCACAATGATCACCACCGCCGCGATAATGCCGATTACAATGTGTTTTTTCTGCAGCACGATGCCGCCCTGTTCCTTTTTGCTCATGGAGTGTCCCTTTCTTTGCTGTATCGGAAGTTGTTATGGTATAGCCCTATTTTTGTCATTCTAGCACTTTTTGCGGAAACGCGCAATGCATCTGGGACGAATAGACATTGTGAAATTGTACCAACCGGTTATAAAGCAAAAAAATGCCCGCACAGCGCATTTTTGCGTTGTGCGGGTTGTGCGATATTTTAGTTATTTCGTCCCAAAATTACGTCAAGGTGCGTAAAGCGGCCTTCCGGGGTTCACTTTTTATTACACGGGAAAAGACGGTTCGGCTTCGCCCTCCACCGGCAGCACCAAGCGGGAGCAATACCGTTTGGTTTCGATTTCGCGCCCGGTGTAGGGCGCAACAATGCCCAGCACACGCGGGTCCCCGGCGGGTGTCAGACCGCGCTCCTTCACCTCGCGGCCCAGACGCAAAAACGCCTCATTCGCACCCGCGTAGCTGCCGTAATACAGCACCGACAGGGCGCGGCAGGCCGGCAGAGTCACGGCCTCCTTGGGGGCTTTTTCGGGGCGCACGGGCACGCACACCCAAAACGGATACGGCTCGTCCGTGATATAGCCGTTCAAAAAATCCCGCCGCTGCGAGACGGTAAAAATCGGCTCATCAGACAGGCGATACCCCCGCCGCACACACTCGCCGTAAAAATCATACATAGCGTTGTACTTTTCGGCAATGGTGTGTCCCTCGCACAGGCGGCGGCAGCAGGTCACGGCGGGCAGCGTGAACACCTGCACCGACATGCCCGTATCCGTGCCCGCGCGCAGACGCAGTTCCTCGACCCCGCGCGCAACCTCATGCAGGTGTTCCTCCAGTGCGGCCAGCAAAACAGCCGTCTCGCCGCCGCTGGCAAAGTAGGCAGCTATATCCTCGGTGCCAAGGCCCATGGCTTTCAGCTTTTCGATCTGCAAAATGCGGGCCACGTTGTGGTTGTCGTAATAGCGGCGTCCGCTGTCCGGCGCGGTGTAGGCGGGCGTCAGCAGACCCTTTTCCTCTAAGCGCAGCAGCGTGCTGCGGGACAGGCTGCAGGCGCGGGCGGCCTCGGTAATTTGAAAAAGTTTTTTCGGGTCCTTTGGCATGGCGCAAACCTCCTTAAAAAAACGCTTGCTTCGTTCATGGGTGGACGGGTTATACTGTCATTATATGAGATACAGCGCCGTTGTCAAGACCCTGCGCGGCGCAAGGAAGTGGGGGGTTCAATACCTTGACGCGGTGGAAACGGATTTTGTGTGCTGCGCTGTGCCTGTGCGTACTGTGCGGCATTGCGGTGGTGGGCGCTTCGGCGGCGAGCCAGAGTTTCGGCTTTTCACTGAAGCTCGGCTCTGCCGCAAACTGCCGTTCCTACGGCGGCAAAGACATCAAGACCTTTAACCCCCAGAGTGCGGACAAGGATCGGGGCAGCTATGAAGGCGGTACAGTCGAGGTCACCAACAACGGCACAACCATACATCTGAAAGAGCGAAAAAATTTCAAAAACGCCTACTATCTTCTGCTGCCCTTTACGATGACCGTAGAGGTTCCGGCGTACACCTGCTATAAGGTTACACTCTCTTACGATATCAAGCTGCAGCGCAACGCCAACGGAACAACCTGGTATGTGATGGAATGGACCGACAATACCGACGGTGCCGCCTACAATCGAACCTATTCTGCCGAAAACAAAGATGCAAGCGGCGGCATCTGCCGCCTGCACAGCAACAAGAAAAGCCCCTGCACCGGCAGCGGCACGGTGGAGCTTACCTTTGACAACCTGAACGGCTCCGCACAAAAAAGCATGACCCGCGAGTACGCCATTTTTGTGGGCAACAGTAAGGCTAGCACCTACAGCCACCAACTGGAAACCACCTTTACCCTCTCGAAAAAAACCTGCACCACGACCAAGACCGTGCAGTTTAACGCCAACGGCGGCACAGTCGACACGAAAAGTAAAAACGTGACCATCGGCAAAACCTACGGCACACTGCCCACGCCCACCCGCACAGGCTACGACTTTGACGGCTGGTATACCCAAGAAACCGGCGGCACAAAAGTAACCGCAACCACTTCCGTCGGCACAAATCCACCCACCACCCTGTATGCCCACTGGATAGGCAAAAAATATACGGTAACCTTGGATGCCAACGGCGGTACGGTCAGCATGGCAAGCAGAACGGCAACCTATGGCAGCGAATACCCTGCCCTGCCCGCCCTCACACGCGAGGGTTACACCTTTGACGGCTGGTATACCCAAAAAACCGGCGGCACCAAGGTGGACGATAACACCACAGTTACCACCGCCGCCAACCACACCCTGTACGCGCATTGGCATTTGACCCCGGCCCTGGCCCCCTACGATGTCAAATTGGAGATGGATGCGACCGGCGTCTATGGCAAGCGTATTTATCACCATGTGAGTTACAGTTCATACGACAATCACACCAAGGAAACAACCTGGTTTGCCTGTGATGAAAACGGCGACAACGGAATTCCTATCACCGATGAAAACGGAAAACCCACCTACCCCACAACCCCCACCGCAGGGGTGCATTACTATTACGTGGTGGTCACGGCCACACGCAAGGACAACGGCCTGCAAGCCAGCACAAAAAGCAATGTGGTCTGTGTAACGGTGACAAAAGCCACCCCGACAATCAGCACAAAGCCAACGGCTGCCAAGCTGGACCTGGCTGTGGGCGACACCCTGGCTGCCAGCGCCCTGACCGGCGGCACTGCCAAAAACAACAACGCCCGCCCCTCAGTCCCCGTGGCAGGCCGCTTTGTGTGGAAGGACGCCACGGTCAAGCCGCCCCGCAGCGGTGGACGATATGCCGTTGTTTTTCAGCCGGACGACACCCAAAACTACGAACTGGCCGAAACCACGGTGTATGTCAACGTGACCTGCAGCCACAGATTCGGCGCATGGAACGCCGGAAAGCGCAGCTGCGAGGTCTGCGGCGAGGTAGAAACACGCACCAACACCGTCACCGTCACATGGGGCGAGCTGGCCTACACCTACACCGACGGGGCGTGGAACCCCGCCACACACGATTATGACATCGGCGGCGGCTGGGCACCGAACCAAACAAATGGCGATGCCGTTACCGTGCAGAATGAGGGCGCAAACGAAGTCCGCGTGAAGTTCCAATACACACAAACCGACACGGCAATCGGCGGCAGCTTTGCCAACAGCGACGGAAACACCGTCAGCTCGATTGCCCTGCCCATAAGCGGGACAAAAACCGTGCGGCTGTGCCCGACAGGCCGCCCTGACAAAGCACTGAACAACACAAAAATCGGGTCGGTAACGGTCCGACTGGAAGGGGGCTATTGATGGAAAATACAGACAAGAACCGCAAAAAGCGGTGGCTGCTGCTCGTGCTTCTTCTGCTGCTGTTGCTTCTGCTGCTTGGTGTGCTGTTCTGCCGCAAAAAGCCGCAGGCGACGGACACCGCCCCCGCGCCGGAATCCTCGGTATCGACGTCCGCCGGCGGCGGCACGGTGTCGCTGACCTATTCCGATGCGGCAAGTATCGACTTAACCGCCGGGCAGGTCACGCTGCTGTTTGCCAACCCCGAAAAGTCCGGCTGGGACGCCACGGTCTGCCTGGTCGTCGGGGAGCGTGAGGCGGCACGATCCGACCTGCTGGCCCCCGGCGAGCAGGTCACCCAGCTGCCGCTTTTGGACGATGCCGAAAAAGACATGGCGGCAGGCAGCTGCAGCGGCACGCTGAAGGTATCGTTCTACCACCCGCAAACCGGCGCCAAGGCTATGCTGGACGCCGAAATTCCCGTAACCGTCACCGTAACGGGCTGACCCCCGCACGGACGACATAGGGCAATGCCCGTACAATTTTTCAGGAAGGATGAAAAACAATGATGAAGAAAAAAACAGCTCTGGTACTTACCCTTGCCATGGTGTTCTCTCTGGCACCCCTGTCTGCCTACGCGGACACAATCGGCACAGCAGGCGGCACAGCCAGCCATGATGTAACGGCAACCTATAGGGCAGATTCGTCCGGCGGCGCGGGCGGCACGGTGTACAGCGTGGACATCACCTGGGGCGATATGGCGTTTACCTATACGGCGGAAGCCGGTATTTGGGACCCCACCACCCACAAAACCACCGACGCCGAAGGCGGTGTCTGGACGGTCAACAATGACGGCGGCAACACAATTAAAGTGACCAACCACTCCAACACGAAGGTCACGGCAGCGTTCAGCTATGCGGCAGTCTCCGGCTTTGATGGCATCAGCGGCAGCTTTGACCATGCATCGCTCAATCTGGCAAGCGCCGTCGGCACGGCTGTGGACGAGGCCCCCAACGGCACAGCCGCACTTTCTCTTAGCGGCGCATTGGGCAGCACCACCGCCGACAACACCAAAATCGGCACCATCACCGTGACGCTGAACTGAGCACCGCATTCCTGCGACGGATGTCCCGGACTGCCGCCCCTTGGCCCCCTACACTCTCTTGCCTGTTGCATGTGTAGGGGCGGCCATTGGTCGCCCGCCGACTTGGCGCAGCAACGCATTTCCCGGGACAGTTTTCTTGCAAAACAAACGGGCAGGGGCGAGCAATGCTCGCCCCTGCAATGCACTCTTTCAAAACGCAAAAAGGGATGCCGCATTCGCGGCATCCCTTTGCTTGTAGAAAAAGCCTGTTACCGGAAGATTTGTAGGGATGGGTCTTGACCCATCCGCACATCTGGCCGCGCGCAGCGCATAAAATCGCGCCGAATGGCGCGCGGTTTTCTCGTCGCGTCGTGCTTTTGGCGAGGCAGCACGGAACGGTCAAGACCGTTCCCTACAAATCTACCGAAAGTTTGCAATATTCCCATTAAGTTTTTCGTCAGTCTGAGGGGCGGCCAATGGCCGCCCCTACCTATTTAATATAGGCAGGACAGGCTCAGCGGGTTCCCTGTGCGGATTTCTGCCGGGCACTTTTGCGGTACTCATTGGGGCTGGTGCCTTCGATCTTACGGAAACATTTGGAAAAATAAGCCAAAGAGCCGAAGCCGATCTGCTCGGCGATCTGGGTCAGGCTGAAATCGGTGCTGGTAAGCAGCGCTTTGGCCTCGGTAATGCGGCGCTTCATCAGGTAGTCGATGGGAGAGACCTTATACTCGTTCTTGAACGAGTGGGACAGGTAATATTTGTTTACGTGGGCAATCTCCGCCAGCTTGTCCAGGGTAATGCTTTCACTGTAATTTTCATCTATATATCGTTTTGCAGTGGCACATTCCTTGCTCTCGGCGGGCGGCGCGGTGAGACGCAGCGAAACCGACGCCATACGCACGATCCTGACAAGCAGCACCTCGGTCAGGTCCTGGCAGACCATCTCGCAGCCGTCCTCCCGCGCGTCGATTTCCCGCAGCAGCAGCTGCATCAGGCTCAGCAGCTCCTCCCGCTGGGGGCTGCA
>JABLTO010213086.1_pt1 | contig 10547 bp, 10 predicted proteins | sample 7160091 | NCBI WGS metagenome assembly JABLTO01 (sample SAMN14651225, study PRJNA627086) | human gut metagenome | isolation source: feces | host: Homo sapiens
CCGTCTGAGAAGAGAAAAAACTGACGTACATGGCCCAGGCCACCCTCTCTTGCCCTTCGGGCAATTCACCTTGCGCCGCCAGTTTTTTCAGATTGTATTTTATTCCGTCATTGGAAATGCCGGAACTCTGTGAGACTTTGCATTGCGAGGCCATAGAACTGCCGTTTTCCGACAGGCTGAGCCGCGTCCCATACCGGACGCGGCTTTTTCCGAGGGGTGACGCCCAAAATTTTCAGAGAGAAAGGAGCGGATGAAATGTCCGGTCAGAACGACCTCACCCAAGGCAACATCACCAGTATGCTCCTGCGCTACGCAGGCCCCTTTGTGGTCTCCAACTTTTTGCAGGCCACCTATAACATCGCTGATATGATCATCGCAGGCCACTACGGCGGCTCCTCTTATGCCCAGTCCGCCATCGGCAACAGCTCCACCGTCATCAACCTGCTCACCCAGGTCATCATCGGCATCACCATCGGCGGCGGCGTGCTCATCGGCCAGTACTATGGCGCGAAGCAGAAAAAGGAGTGCCAGGAGACCACCGGCTCCCTGTTCACCATGGGTCTGCTCATCGGTCTGGGCGTCGCCATCGTCCTCTTCCTGATGGCAAACCAAATTATGATCTGGATGGATGCGCCTGCGCTGGAACAGTCCCAGCAGTACCTGCGCATCTGCGCCGTGGGGATGTTCTTTGTCACCGTCTATAACGCTGCCTGTGCCGCTCTGCGGGCGGTGGGGGACTCCAAACGTCCCTTCCTCTGCGTGGCGGTCAGCGTGATCTTGAATATCATCCTGGACTTGGTGTTCATGGCCGGTCTTGACATGGGCGTGGCCGGCGCCGCTTGGGCTACTGTCATTTCCCAGATCGTCAGCGCCATCATGTCCGTCTTCTACCTGTGGCGGGAGAAGGAACTGTTTGGCCTGTGCGTCCAGGCGCTGAAGATGCAGGGGGATAAGGTGAAGAGCGTATTCAAGGTGGGGCTGCCCTGTGCTGTCCAGATGAGCGTGGTCAGCATCGCTTGGATCGTGGTCACTACGCTGGTCAATTCCTATGATGTCAACGTCTCCGCCGCCAGCAGCGTCACCATGAAGATCTCCCAGCTGGCGCAGCTGTTCAGCGCCGCCATGTATAGTGCCGTCAGTGGCATCGTGGCGCAGTGCGCTGGCGCCAAGGATTATGACCGGATTCGCAAGGTGGTTCATCGTGCCATCGCCATCACCTTGAGTGTCACGGTGGTGCTGGTGGTTATCGTGGAGCTGACTGCTCCCAGCCTGGTGGCCATCTTCACCCCCGACCCGGAGACCCAGCACTACGCCGCCATCAACGTCCGCATCGACATCCTGGGACAGTTGTTCTTCGCTATCTTTATGATCTACCATGGCCTGGCCGTGGGCGTGGGCAACACCTGGTTTGTCTTTTTCAGCAGCTTCTGCAACTGTATCCTGGCTCGTCTTATTTTGGCCATCATCTTCAACCACTTCTTTGGCCTCATGGGCCTGTATTGGGCTTGCATGATCGCCCCCTTTGTCTCCGTTCCTCTGGGGTTCTGGTACGAAAAATCCAACCGTTGGATGCGTTCTATCGCAAAGGACTGAGGGAAAATCGTGGGAAGTTATGCAAAATCACCAAAGGAAACCCCTTGATTTTGCAGGCGAGAGCTGTTATCATGGGAGTTAAATCCGAATAATTAGGGTTGATTCGTATAATTATTCAAAAGGAGCTACTGAAAATGAAAAAAGTATCTGCACTGATTCTGGCACTGGCTATGTGCACTGCCATGCTGACCGCTTGCGGCGGCGGCAACAATGCTGCCACCACTTCTGGCAGCGCTGCACCCGCACCCACCACTTCCGCTGCTACCTCCGAAGCAGGCGCTGACGAAGGCTACAAGCTGGTCAAGGAAGGCACTCTGACCATGGCCACCAACGCACAGTTCCCCCCCTATGAATACTATGATGGCCAGGAAATCATCGGCATCGACGCTGACATCGCCAAGGCCATTGCTGACAAGATGGGGCTGGAGCTGAAGATCGAGGATATGGAATTCGACTCCATCATTACCTCCGTCCAGAATGGCAAAGCTGACCTGGGTCTGGCTGGCATGACCGTCACTCCCGACCGTCAGAAGAACGTTGACTTCTCCGACTCCTATGCCAATGGCGTACAGTCCGTCATCGTCAAGGAAGATTCCACTATCGCCAAGATCGACGACCTGAAGGGCAAGAAGATCGGCGTCCAGCTGTCCACCACTGGTGACCTCTATGCAGCTGAAAAATATGGCAAGGACGCTGTTCAGCAGTACAACAAGGGCAGCGATGCTGTCATGGCTCTGACTCAGGGTCAGGTGGACGCTGTCATCATCGACAACGAACCTGCTAAGTCCTTTGTGGAAGCCAACACCGGCCTGAAGATTCTGGATGCTGAATTTGCAAACGAAGACTATGCAGCCTGCATCTCCAAGGATAACGCTGGCCTGACCAAGGCAGTCAACAAGGCACTGGCTGAACTGAAGGCTGACGGCACCCTGCAGAAGATCGTTGATAAGTATATCAAGGCTTAATCAGGACGTTTGACCGGATATCAACCCCAATCAAACAGATTTGCAGGAGCGGACTCAAAGGGAGTCCGCTCCTGTTTTTTGTTTGGACAGGGCGGTTAAGGTTTGATTAAAAAACGGCAAAGCTTTTTGCAAAAAGGTTTTATTTATCTGGTGGATGTGTTAAAATAGGGCAAGCTAGTGAAGCGTAATATCGTGATTTTTGGAGCGTGTAACAATTATGAAACTGATTACTTTTGCGGTGCCCTGCTATAATTCCGCAGCCTATATGCGCCACTGTGCGGACACTCTGTTGACCGGCGGCGATCAGGTGGAGATCATCTTGGTGGACGACGGCTCCGTGGACGAAACGGGCGCCATCGCAGATGAATATGCCCAGCGCTACCCCAATATCGTCCGCGCCATCCATCAGCCCAACGGCGGCCACGGCGAAGGGGTCAACCAGGGGCTGCGTAACGCCCAGGGGATGTACTACAAGGTAGTGGACTCCGACGACTGGCTGAACGAAGATGCCTTGCAGCGGGTGCTGACCAAGCTGCGGGAGCTGTCCCAGGGGGAAAATCCGCTGGATATGATGGTGTGCAACTACGTCTACGAGCACGTGGCGGAAGGCGTCAGCAAGGTGGTACGCTACACCGATGTGTTCCCGGAAGGGAAGGTGTTCACCTGGGCAGATCTGGGGCACTGGAAGCCGTCGGAATACCTGCTCATGCACTCGGTCATCTACCGCACCCAGATGCTGCGGGACTGCGGCCTGGAGCTGCCCAAGCATACCTTCTATGTGGACAACATCTTTGTCTACCAGCCCCTGCCCCAGGTGAAGTCCATCTATTACATGAACGAAGACTTGTACCGCTACTTTATCGGCCGAGACGACCAGAGTGTTAACGAGCAGGTGATGATCAAGCGGGTGGATCAGCAGCTCCGAGTGACTCGGCTCATGCTGGACTTCTACTCCTACGACACCTTGCGCAGCTTTGAGCCGAAACTGGGCACCTATATGCTGCGCTACCTGTCTATGATGATGATGATCAGTTCCATCTTCCTCATCATGTCCGAGGAACCGGAGAACCTGGAGAAGAAGGACAAGCTGTGGAAGGACTTGAAGGCCAAGGACCCGGCCATGTACAAGAAGCTCCACTACCGTGCCCTCTCCATCGCCGGCACCTTCCCCGGGAAGGGCGGGCGGAAGCTGAGCATCGGCTTGTACCATATCGCACAGAAAATCTACAAATTCAACTGAAGTCAGGAAAATGCAAAAACCGCCAGCATAGAGCTGGCGGTTTTCAGATTGTCAAAAAAGCAGATTGCTTTGTTGCCTGATGCAGGAGCCTCGCAGAGTTCCGTCCTCCTGAGGACGGAAAAAATCAAATCTGAAAAAACTGGCGGCGTGTACGTCAGTTTTTTCTCTTCTCAGACTGGTAAGTGTGCGAACGCAGTGAGTGCATGCACCAGGCTGCTATCTTCGAAAAAATGCTTGCATTTTTGAGAGAGGGTGTCGATTTTATCGACACCCTCAAAACCGCCAGCATCGTGCTGGCGGTTTTGTCATGGGGTGGATTTTATTTTAGTGGCTGAGCTTGTTCTGGCACCGGGTGAAGAACTTCTCGTTGTCGATGATGGCACGCTGGTGGTCACAGGTGCCGATGACGCCGGTCTCGTCGTAGGCAGTGATGGAGAAGGACACCTTCCGGCCGTTAATGGCGGTGACGGTGCTCTCCGCCCACACCTTCATCCCCACGGGGGTGGCGGCGTCGTGGGTCAGGTTCAGGGCGATGCCCACACTGCCCTGACCGTCCTCCAGATAGGGCTGGATGGAGGTCCAGGCGGCCTCCTCCATCAGCGCCGCCATGAAGGGGGTGGCGAAAACGTCCAGGGCGCCGGAACCGGCGATTTTGGCGGTCTTCTCCGGGGTGACGACGGTCTCTGCCCGTCCTTTGCAGCCTAATTCCATGGTCATAGTCAATTTACTCCTTTCATCAGGACTGAGGGTTGTTGGTGTCGTCTGCGGCTTTGTCCGCGCCGGTGAGCTGGGCGAACAGGGAACCGTGGAGCGTTTCGATTTCGGCAGGCAGGCCGGTGAGGAAGGGGGACTGCTTGCGGATGGACTCATCCGGGTAGGCCAGCGGGTTGTCATGCCAGCTCTGGTTCATCTTCTTCAGCGCTGCCCCGGAGGTGGTGGAGTATTTGCTGTACACGGCGTTCTTGGCCAGGTTGTTGGCGGAGCACATGTAGTTGACGAACTTCTGCGCTTCCTCCGGCCACTCCGTCCCGGCGGTGACGCAGTAGGAGTAGCACACCCGCCAGCTGCCCTCGTCGGGCAGGGCGAAGGCCAGGTTGGCGTTGTTGCTCATCATGTCGATGGCGGCACCGGAGTCAGCCACAGCCAGAGCGGCGGATTGGTTGGTCATCATGGTGTAAGCCACTCGGCTGGTGTACCCGGCAGCCAGATCCTTCTGCTCTTCCAGCAGCTTGTAGGCGTCCTCCAGCTCGGTTTTGTTCGTGGTGTTTACGTCCTTGCCCTGACGCTTCAGCGCCACAGCGGCACATTCCCGGGCCGTGGCGGGCATGACGATCTTGCCCTTGTAGGTTTCATCCCACAGGATGTCCCAGCTGCTCACCTGGGCGTCCACCAGCTTGGTGTCCCAGACGATGCCGGCGATGCCCCACAGGGCGGGGATGCCATACAGAGCACCGTCGCCGTTGAGCTTCTGATACTTTTTGGAGACGTTTTCATAGTTGGACACCTTCTTCGTGTCCAGCTCCATCAGACAGTCCTCCTCCTTCAGCTGGGACACGATGTCCTGGTCGGTGAGGATCACGTCATACTCGCACACGGTGCCGTCAGACTCCGAGCTTTCCGCGCGAGCCTGGGTGTCCTCCTCCTTCCACGCCCGTACTTCGGACAGCACATCCACCGGGGATTCCTCCGGCAGCACCACCGTCTCGTCGGCGCTGGAGTCGTTGTCAGTATTGGCGTCGTCGGTCTTGGCTTTGGTCTCCGCCGGGGAGCGGGTGCCGATGATGTAGTTGACCTCAATGCCGGTCTCTTCCGTAAAGGCGTCGATGAGATCCTGACGGATGAAATTGCCTTCGGCGTAGACCGTCAGGGCGGTGTCCTTGCCGCAGCCGGTCAGGGACAAGGCCAGCAGCATGGAGAGGATCAGTAACAGTGCAATGGGTTTTCGCTTCATAAAGAACTCCTTTCAGTTCCAGGTGTAATCTGCCGCCTGCGCCAGGGGATAATCAGGAAAATATTCCGCCGCGAAATCCACGGCGCTGACCTGAAAGCGCTGTCCGTTGAGGTATTCCAGCTCCCCAGCAGGGGTGGTGAACCGGAACTCCAACGACCAGGACCAAAGGGCCTGGCGGCGCATCCCGTAGCGGCGATTGAGCTTCTCGCTGCCGTATTTGCCATCACCCAGGAGGGGATGACCGGCGGCAGCCAGTTGGGCACGAATTTGATGGGTGCGGCCGGTGATCAGGTCACATTCCAGCAGGGACAGCCCCCGTCCGCTGGTCAGCGTCCGATACTTGGTCACCGCCGTCCGGGCACCGGGCACGGGACGGGACTTCACAAAGACCTGCTTCTTGGCCTCGTCCTTCCACAGATACCCCTTCAGCGTGCCGTCCGGCGGCTTGATCTGCCCCACGATGGCACACAGGTACAGCTTGACCAGCTCCCGATCCCGAATCTTCTGGTTCATCACCCGCAGCGCCTCGGCGGTCTTGGCGGCGATGACGATGCCGCCGGTGTTCCGGTCGATGCGGTTGCACAGCGCTGGGGCAAAGGCGTGCTCCCGGAAGGGGTTCCACTCCTTCTTCTGGTACAGGTACGCCTGGATGTGGTTGATGAGGGTGTTCACGTGCTCCGTCTCATCCCCATGCACCACCATGCCGGGGGCCTTGTTGACCAGCAGGATGTGTTCGTCCTCATATAAAATGTCCAGCTTGGGCTTGAACAATTTTAAGAAGGCATTTTCCGGCGTAGGGATTTCAAAAAACTCGTCGTTGATGTATAATTGCAGCAGGTCGCCCACTTGCAGGCGAGTGTCCCGCTTCGCCCCCTTGCCGTTGAGCTTCACCCGCTTGAGGCGGATGTACTTCTGCGCCAGCGGAGCAGGGAGGAGGGGGAGGTTTTTGGACAGCCAGCGGTCCAAGCGCTGGTTGGCGTCGTTTTTTCCGACCGTAAATTCTTTCATGGATGGGATGACTCCTTCAATTCGGGGGAGATGTCGCCTTTCATTATAACAATAAATGAGGAATATGACAATCCTCCGTAAAAAGTCATTGACAGATACAATATATTGGGGTAAAATACAACTTGTGTCGTTATGCGAGGTGTGCTATGCGTCTAGATCTAAAAGATATTATCCATGTACCCGGTGCCAAAGAATCCTTTTCCTGTGAAATGGATCTCTCTAACCTGGACTTTTACGGTACCTATCCCATCTGTGAGCCGGTGACGGTGGTGGGTGAGGTTCGCAACCGTGCGGGAATGTTGGAATTGGAGGCCACTCTCTCCAGTAACCTTCACCTGCACTGTGACAGCTGCGGGAAGCCTTATGAGCGGGTGATGTCCGTACCTGTCCGGCGTCTGCTGGCGACCGAGTTGGAGAACGAGGAGGATGATGAGATCATCCTGCTGTCCGGGTCGGAATTGGATATCGACGAGGCGATGACCGACGAGTTCATCTTCGCGATGGATACCAAACATCTGTGCAGTGAAGACTGCAAAGGCCGCTGTCCCCTTTGCGGTGCGGACCTGAACGAGGGTCCATGCCAGTGTAAGCCTGCTGCGGATCCCCGCCTGGCGGTGCTGGCGCAGCTGTTAGATTCGACAGAACACGAGTGAATTGCCTGAAAAGGTGGAATAAGGAGGTGTCTTCATGGCAGTCCCTAAGGGTAAAGTATCGAAAGCAAGACGGAATAAGCGGCGTGCAAACTGGAAGCTGGTGGCTCCCAACCTGGTCAAGTGTTCCTGCGGTGCATACCGTATGCCTCACCGTATCTGCCCCGCATGTGGTATGTACAACGGTCGTTCCTATGCGAGCGTTGAGGCCAATGCTGAGGTGGAATAATTTCGCCTTCCGAAATAGGTTGCAAAGATAAAAGTCTGCTTTTCACGAAGCAGACTTTTATCTTTTGATTCCGGCTAAAAGCAGAGCTTTCAGCCGGAGGAGCAGGACAGACAAGCTGTCCTGAGCAGTATTTTTTCTGACGTACGTGCCGCCAGAAAAAATGGATTGGATTTTATTTCGTCACCGGAGGTGACGAAACTCTGTGAGACTGGATTGCTTGTGGAAAAGAGGAGGGGGCCTATGATTTCTGAACTGGTGGCAAAACAGCGGGCGTACTACGCCACCGGCGCGACCCGGAGCTGCGAGTTCCGCAAGGAAGCGCTGGCTAAGCTGGCGCGTGGCCTGGACGCCCATCAGGAGGCGCTCTACCAGGCGCTGCAAGCGGACCTGAACAAGACCCCCTGCGAGAGCCACCTGTGCGAGATAGGCATGGTGCGCAGCGAGCTGCGCTGCCACCAGAAGCACCTGCGCAAGTGGACGAAACCCAAGCGGGTGCCCTCCGCCATCGGCCAGCTGCCGGGACGGTGCCGCACGGTGCCGGAGCCCTACGGCGTGACCCTCATCATGGCGCCCTGGAACTACCCGGTGAACCTGTGCCTGACCCCGCTCATCGGCGCCATCTCCGCCGGGAACACCGCCATCGTGAAGCCCTCCGGCGATGCCCCCGCCACCAGCCGAGCCATCGCCGACCTGATCGCGGACTGCTTCCCAACCGAGTACATCGCCGTGGCGGAAGGGGGCAGGGAAGTGGACGAGGCGCTGCTGGCGGAGCGGTTGGACTACCTCTTCTTCACCGGCAGCGTGCCCGTGGGCAAGGTGGTCATGGAGGCCGCCGCCAAACACCTAACCCCGGTGACTTTGGAGCTGGGAGGCAAAAGCCCGGTCATCGTGGACGAGAGCGCCAACATCCCCCTGGCGGCCAAGCGCATCGCCTTTGGCAAGGTCTTAAACGCCGGTCAGACCTGCGTGGAGCCGGACTACCTGTTTATCCACAGGACTGTGCAAAACCGCTTCCTGGCGTGCTATCAGCAGGCCCTGGGCGATTTCTTCCCCCAGGGCGACCACGGCCAAATGGTCACCATCGTCAACCAGCGCCACTACCAGCGCCTGAAAGGGCTGATGACCCAGGGGCGCATCCTCTTAGGCGGCCAGTGCGACGACGCCCGGCGGTTCATCGCGCCCACCGTCATCGACCAGCTGACCTTTGATGTGCCCATCATGCAGGAGGAGATCTTTGGCCCCATCCTGCCCCTGTTCCCCTATGATGACCTAGAGGAGTGCATCCAGTACATCACCGCCCACGAGAAGCCCCTGGCGCTGTACCTGTTCACGGAGCGCAAGGCGGTCATGGAGACGGTTTTGAACCGCTGTTCTTTCGGCGGCGGCTGCATCAACGACACCATCCTACACCTGGCCAGTCAGCACCAGCCCTTCGGCGGGGTAGGGTACTCCGGCATGGGCAGCTACCACGGCAAGCAGACCTTTGACACCTTCACCCACCAGCGCAGCGTGTTCCGGCAGAGCACGAAGGTGGACGTGCCCCTGCGGTATCCGCCCTATGGGGAGAAAAAGCTGGCGCTGCTGAAACGGGTGCTCAAGTGAAAAGAAAAAAACTGCGTATGGGGTCAGTCATACGCAGTTTTTTCCAGAAGTTTTTGTGCAACAGTTGTGCACGACTTGTGCGCCAAGCCAAATGTGAGCTGTTTGTAAATGGGTAAAAAGTTAGAAAAAAGCCTGTGATTGAAGCCAATCACAGGCTTTTTTGGCAGCGGAAGAAGGATTCGAACCCTCACATACAGAGTCAGAGTCTGCTGTGCTACCCTTACACAATTCCGCTATTTGGCTGTGTCCCCTGCGGAACACTTTTACTATTATACTCATTTTTCCACGATTGTCAACAACTATTTTCGATTTTTTTAGAATTTTTTTCTTTGGCGGATTTTTGCGGGAATTTCAAAAAAGCGCTTGACAAAAACCACGTCTCATCCTATAATAAATAACGCTAATTTGCGGATGTGCTGGAATAGGTAGACAGGCACGTTTGAGGGGCGTGTGTCAACCGACGTGTGAGTTCAAGTCTCATCATCCGCACCAGATCCCATGGATGTCTCATCCATGGGATTCTTCTTTATCCAGACCAAAACCGGGAACGGCAAGCCATTCCCGGTTTTTCAACATCAATCCTGCAAAAAGTCCACATGCCCGCTGTGGATGTCATAAATGGCGGCGGCGAACTCCACCTTGCCCGCCTGGTGCAGCTCCTTCAAAATGGGGCTGCGCCCCAACGTGGCCAGGGCGTGGAGGGTGTTCTTGCGCACGGCCTGATGGGGGTCGGTCTCGCCGGCGATGGCGTCCCGAATCTCTGCCAGAATAGCGGCCAAACCGCCCTTCTCCTGTGCCGGGGTCAGCGCTGTCCCCACCGCGCCGCAGCTGGTGTGTCCCATGACCACCACCAGGGGCGTCTCCAGGTGCTCTACGGCGTATTCTGCGCTGCCCAGGGCAAAGTCACTGATGAGGTTGCCTGCGTTGCGGATGACGAACAGTTCACCGATGCCCGCGTGGAAGATATGCTCCGGCGGCACACGGGAGTCGCTGCAGCAGACAATGACCGCCAGGGGAGACTGACCGTTCTGGGCCGTGCCCTCCCGCAGCTCCTGGCTCAGCACCGCCGGATTGGCAGGGATGGTCTTGTAGCCGCTGTTGCCCTCCATGAGCCGATCCAGGTGCCGCAGGGCGGCCTGGTCGAAGATGGTCTTTTCCCCGGACACTGCCTGTGCGCCGAAGGAGAGGATGGATTCCAGTTCCTGTTTCATAGAGAACCTCCTTGCTTGGGTTTGAAAATACCACTATTATAAACAGTTTCTCCCTGCTTGGAAAGCGGGACGGGGCAAAACGGGGGGGCGCGGGGGAG
>JABLTO010136044.1_pt1 | contig 10543 bp, 11 predicted proteins | sample 7160091 | NCBI WGS metagenome assembly JABLTO01 (sample SAMN14651225, study PRJNA627086) | human gut metagenome | isolation source: feces | host: Homo sapiens
AATTTAAAATTGTTCGCTAAATCAACTCTACAAATTGGAAGTTATTCCATTTTCCATGCTCCGCCTTTGCTCTCGTAATAGTTTTGCAATGCATGGACTACTTCTGGAATAGTTTTTAAGGAATTAATATCTATTTCCTCATAAACTGTTTCGTCACCCTCAATTTCTAATATTTTACCGTCATCCCTCATTTTTATGTAAAACACCTCAGTTTCACTGCCTAATTCGCAAGTTATAGTAGATTCCATTGTAATACTTTGAGAAGTCGTTGGGAACAGTATGAAGCCGATTAACGCAACAACGATTAATACAAACACAAATATACATTTCTTATCTACTTTCTTAAATAGCACCACGAACATAATGAGAAGAAATATAATACCCAAAATGCTGTTTGCTAAATTTGTCTGCGAATAGTAGAACTTCATGCAGTTGTTAATCGTATCAACTAACATCCCCGCAACAGGAAGTGCATACAACACACTACCCCAAACTGTCTTTTTGTTCCAATAGAACAAGACATAAGCTACAAGTCCGCAAAAAACAGCTATACCAATCCAGTGGAATAGATGGTTCCATTGGAGAAACTTATCAACTGTTACATTTGGGGTGAAAAAATCAATGATACCTTGTAACAAATAATAACTGATACACATACTGGATAAATATGAGAAGGTATTTATCATTGCATTTTTATTTGAAGAACTAAAGTAAATCACAAATGTTGTTGAGAATATCCAAAAGCCAAAAGAGCTTGCAATAGAACTCCAACCCCATAAATCATCATTAGGATAAAAATTCAATAATTCAGTAATCAGACCAATAATTGCACCAAAACATATTACCTGTATATATGATTTTTTCGCATACTTAGATTTCATGTCTTTCTTCCTTTCAAATCTAATCTATTGAATACCCATTTTTTATACAATACTTATTATAAAGAATAAATCTTAAGAAAAAGGTGCACAATTCCTTAAGATTTCCTTAATTTTACTTTTAATTATAATTTGCTACTCTACACTCTGTCAACTAACTTAGACTTATGCAAACCTCTGATATAGTAAACAGTGATTCACTCACTAATTACAAATAAATTTTACATTTTAAGGATAATATAGTGGAATAATAGTTGTAAAAAATAAATGACAAAAAACAGAAAAAAATTACTGGTGTTTGTATAAAATTAAATTTTCCGATAGATGAATAGTTATTTTTTAAAATAATAATTTCATCCCTAAAAATTACAATCATTTTTGAAGACATTTTTACAATCATAAAAAAGTCGGTAATAAATTTATTACCACAATTTTTAACTACGTAAAAACAGGTGTGAAAAATAACATTTTATTTGATTTAAAATGTCTAAAAACATTGATAATACCACAAAAGCAACCATTTTAAAAATGGCTGCTTTTTTCTTTGCAAAAATTAATGTAATTTGATTTTTTCAACTCAAAAACTGAAACTGTAGAGCATTAATCAGGATTTTTTTATATAACGTCACCAAAATTGAAAAAAGTCTTTATTTTAAACATCAAGATTTATCTAAACACAATGTTATTGTTTAGAGTACACATCAATTAAGTCATTTAAGGTTCCTAATTGTGTAGTCAAATATTGACGTTGGCAGTCCAGTTCTTCTTTGCTAAACTCTTCGCACTCTTGCCAACGCGCCCAATCTTCTAAATTAATTGAAAAATCTTGATAAACTTGTTTGGCAAATTCAAGTTTTGACAAGTTGAACTCGTATGAAGCATATCCTTCTTTTTCCTCAATGATAGACACAACAGAATCCGAAACAATTAAACGCCAATCCCAACCTTCAGCATCAAATTCTAATGTTAAATCAGAAGCTTAAAATAAATATCAACACTTTTTCCATTTTTTATTACCTTAACTGTTTAAGTTCACAGTTATTTGCGAACGATTGTTTGTGATTAATCTGCTACACATTTTAGTGAATTAATTAGTTTAAGATAACACAAAAATACACCTTCATCAAGTTGCATCTTTGTATGTAAAAAGCTCATATTTTTTAACTTCATTTTATCTTAAAAATAATAAGAAAAATAAGACGCATTTATATAGACAAAAGAGAATGTAAAAATTTTATCAATTTCGTAAAAACTCTCCCAAAACGGAAACCGATGTTTTACTATTGAGTCTTTATCAGAAAATGATAAATTTCTTACATGTACCCTTGAAGCCACTCAAATTGCACTAAGAACCCATCAGAAAATGAAATTGGAATGTCTTAGAAATGCTGTAATTAATACAGCAATAATAGGGGCTATAGATGATGATAAAATTAATATGTATTTGCATTTAGTAGAAGTATTCGGAGAAAATCACTTAAAATTATTATTGTTTTTGAGAAATCCCAAACAATTTTTTCAAAATAACGGTATTACCTCCCCTTGTTTCCTTTCAGGAAGCCCATTAACTTTAATAGAAATAGCATACCCAGATTTAAAGGGAGAGAAGGAATATTTAAATAAAATAGTAATGGATTTATATCAAAATGGATTAATAAGTATACAGTCATTATCTACTACCATGACTGAAAGTGGGATGTATGCGTCTAGAACTACGAAGTTTGGGGATGAATTTTTATTATTTATTTCATCAAATATATAATTAACTAGATTAAGAGATAAATGTTAGGAGAGTATTGATGTTGAGTTACCTATGTTTAATATAAAAGATTCATGGTAGCGGGATGATCATAGCGTGCTTTATGTAACAGTACAATTCTTTCTAATCATGAAACTCTCGCTATAAGTAACACTCTAAATACATCTTTCCATAATAAGAGGATAGAATTGCAAGGATATAAAACATGAGAAGTTAAAAATAACATCACAGAAAAAATTTTAAAAATAATCTCTATGTCATCTTCTTAGATATTTTAATATCAAAGTTTATTTTTCGCTATTTTTCTATCTAAAACAAACAAAACACACGAAAAAACAAATAGTTCCGCAAAAAAATATATCATGATTTTGAACTAAACGTCATACATATTGATGTATGCCTGTTTAGTTTCTTCTTACTCTTTGTGAATGTGAAAATTAAATACAAAGGAGGAATAACATGATTAATTATCGTCAAGCAGAAGAAAAAGATTTGTCTGAAATAAGTACAGTCTTAACACAAGCGTATAAAAATTATTGTTTTTATAGTGAAACCATAGGGAAAACCTTTAAAGATGAGAAAAGCTATGAAGAGTTTTTATATCATTTGTTTTATATTTATGTAAAGACAAATCTAAAGAAACAGATATGTATGGTTGGAATTATTAACGAGAGCATAGTATCATGGGCAGGGATAAAAAATCCTTCTATAAAGCACTCTGGAATCTATGATTATATAGCCGCTGGGGGATTATCCCTATTCAAGTATAGTAGTCCAATTAATATTTTGAGATTTTTAAAATTTTCCGAAGAAGGTTATCGTATATGTAGTGAATTAAAACCAGATGCCTGGTATTTAGATTCATTGGTAGTTAGTCCCAATTATCAGGGAAAAAATTTAGGAAGTCAGATGATTAATGATTGCATAAAGCCATATGTTATAAATAATGGTGGAACAGAGCTCTCATTAATAACAAATTCGGAGATTAATCGTCAATTTTATATCAAGAATGGCTTTGAAGAAATTGACGAGTCCATTATTATTTACAAAAATACAAAGTTAAAGAATTGGAGCTACAGTTTAAAACTAGTATAGGAACGGAGAAAAGATTTAATAATATTTCTTTTTAATTTGTACAGGAATGTCTAGTAAAACTTTATGAAATTTAAATAAAGGTTGCTAAAATAGTAAAAAAACAAACGAATCAATAACAATAGTAAACAGATAGGCGAATCATGCAATTGCATCATCAGCCTTTTTTTGTTAGATTTTTCACAATTTAAACGAAGAAATCATTAACTATTCAAATCAACCATGCCCACATACTAGCGTGTGGGACCCCTACCATTTACGGAGTAAATGTATCCTCAACTAGTAGGGAATGGTAGTGGCAGGTGCCTTGATATTTAGTTTGATGTTTAAGCAAAGAAAGTCATAGTAGCCGGATGTATTAAGAATAAAAGACATAAAAAAACAACTGATGGGGGAATCAGTTGTTTGATGAAAGGGAATTTATAACATAAGGAGTTTTTGGAATAGCAAGTCTTAAACTTACATTGATGTTATGGGTTATATTTCTGTTTTTATTCAAAAACAGGGTATTTAAAGACAAATCATCTGTTTTAAAAAAACTAGAGTGCTTTATGTCACAACAGGTATTTTAATAATCATAATCATCCCGCTACAAAGAAAACACCTTCTTCAATTCTAACCTAAAACTAATGGACTTGTTACTTGCCTTGACTACTGGCGTAGTGGGGGCAGTACCAATCCCAACGTTTTAGTCAAATGTATTCAATAGAGATCATTCACAGTAGCGGGAGATCTTTTGGATGGAAACGTAAATGTTGATATAATTAAAGGGTAGGTGGCGCTACCTCAAACACATAATGAATTCGGGGGGAATTAAAGATGCAAGATATTTATGATCGCAAGTTATCTATTTATTTAACAGCTGGTTAAGACGACGAGGGAAAAGACATTGTCAAGGCGAAGTCTTTTTCAAATGTTCGCTTAGACACAACAGATGAAGAGTTATCACAATTTGCCGAGAAGTATGTGGCATTATCATCAGGTACACACACGAAATCAGTCGTGGCTGATTATCGTATGCTTTAGTACAACAATAATCATAGGGGGAAAAGATCATGGAAGAAACATACACATTAACTTGTAAATTCAAAGACACTGAAAATAAAACACGCTCAATTGAGATTAACAATCCAACAGAAGACTTATCAGATGATAAAATTTTAGACTTCATGAACTATGTGATTGATAGTGAAGTATTAGTCTTAAATGAGCTACAACCTGATTTAAAATACGCCAGTATTGCAGGTGCCTGTTTAACAACGAAACGTGTTGAAGAAATTACATTAGCTTAATATAGGAAAGAGCCATTACATCAGTAGTGGCTCTTTTAATTTTGACTAGGAGAAGATCATCACTCATGATAATAAAGCTGTGTTAGCCAATCTTGGTGGTAATCAATCGTTTGATAGCAGTGGTTATTGAACATTATTTTTTAAGATTCCCTCAATAACCCATATCAACATTTTTGTCTAACAGAGCCTAATAATTAAATATATAAAAATGTGTCATATGAATAAACATGAGCTTTGAAAACTGAATAGTGTGATATTCGTAAAACATGTTATAATTTAATGAAGGATAAACTATAGGAAATGGAGAAACTGATATGAGTAATTTAAAAATTATTTGGATAAATACTATAGTATTCTTTTTTGGATGGAATGCAATAATGCTTGCAGGTGCAGACTTTCCACCGCCAATTGGATTTATATGGGTGGTACTGTTGATTTCAATGTTAGACTTCATTCAATATAAATATTTACAATATTTTTTACCACAGTTGATTAAAAGAAAACATAATCTATTTGTAAAGAATCTAATCTTCTTTGTAACTGGCGGTATGGCAGTGTCGATTTTAATCTTAGCTACAAGATATAAAATAACTTTAGAAGCAAGTATATATGACATCATAATTTGGATTGCTGTATTTATTATCATAGGAATTATTTATGGGATAGTATTTTGGTTTTTCAACAGTTTCTTACTGAGAGTTTTTAATAAATAGACTTTATTCAAAGGTTAATGAATTTGAAAAAGTGGCACAAAAAGAGTATCGCCAAGCATGGAAGAGAGCGTTTGATTTACTAGAAGAATAATTGAGAATAAAAAAAGGCAGTTAAGTAGCCATTCGTTACCTAACTGCTTTTTTTGTTATTTAAGAACTTTATTAGATATGTTAAACAACTCTTCAATTTCATCTGTTGTATAGGTTGTTTGAATCCACATCATTTTATTGTAGTCAAATTGATTAACTAAATGTTGTTCATTTGTCATTAGGGTAGAAATCCAAAGGTGATCACCGATTCTATACATCCTTACATCAAATCCATAATAATTCTCTTTTTTTGATTCCAACATTGCTATTCCTCCTAAACGATATGTATCTATGTTTCGGTTTTCAAAAGGGGCACTTACTGGAATTGGGAAGACGTATTTAGCTGCCTTTGATTCACGTGAGTATAGACGTATTTTATTTGTGGCGCATCGTGAGGAAATCTTGAAACAAGCAGAGAAGAGTTTTAAAAATGTTCGTCCCATGAGTGAACGTGGTTTCTTTATCGGGACTCAAAAAGATACGACTAAAGACATTATTTTTGCATCTGTTCAAAGTTTAGGTAAAAATGATAGTTTGAAACTATTTCAACCTGATTACTTCGATTATATCATTGTGGATGAGTTTCATCATGCGGTGGCTCAAAACTATCAAAATATTATTCAATATTTTAAACCAAAATTCCTTTTAGGATTAACCGCAACACCTGAGCGATTAGACAGTAAAGATGTGTTAGCAATTTGTGATTATAATTTAGTTTATGAAGCACCCCTTAAAAAAGCTATTAACCAAGGGTGGTTAGTTCCGTTTAGATATTATGCTATCTTTGATGAAACAGTAAATTATGAGACGATTGACTATCGTAATGGGAAATATCAAACCACTCAACTTGAAGAGGCATTAAGTATTCATAAGCGCGCTGATTTAATTTTCAGTCATTATAAAAAGTATCGTTCAACACGTGCGATGGGATTTTGTATGAGTAAACATCATGCAGAATTTATGGCAGATTACTTTGTGAAGCACGGGGTAAGCGCCTGTGCTGTGTACAGTGGAGATGAAGGAGTTCATAATACGGCAAGAGAAAAAGCATTAAGTAAACTAGTTAAAGGTGAAATTAATGTGATTTTTTCAGTGGATATGTTTAATGAAGGGCTAGATATTGCTTCTTTAGATATGGTCATGATGTTACGTCCAACAGAATCACCAACGATTTTTTTACAACAATTAGGACATGGGTTACGTTTATATAAGGATAAGCACTATTTAAATGTCCTTGATTTTATTGGGAACTATAAAAAAGCAAACTTTTCACCTTATTTAATGACTGGTGCATCAAAGTCACAATTCAAGAAAGCAAGTGATGTCATTAAAGAAGAATCCTTATTACCAGAAGATTGCATCATGGATTTTGATTTCCGCTTAATTGACTTATTTGAGAAAATGGATCGCTCATCAATTAAAATAGAGAAGCTTTTAGTTGAAGAATATGAACGAATCAAAGCCGAGTTAGGTCATCGTCCCTCACGTACTGAGCTATTTACCTATATGGATGAAACGATTTATTTAAATATCAAATCCAAAGCTAAAATCAATCCGTTTAAAAACTACTTAAACTTCTTAAAGAATCAGAATGATTTAAGTGACGAAGAGATAGCCTGGTTAGATACTCCAGCTGTCAACTTTATCAATATGATCGAGAAAACATCGATGTCAAAAACATATAAGTTACCAACGATACTTGCATTTATTAAAAACGGGCGCTTAGAATTAAAAATTAATGATGATGATTTATATGAATCATTTAAAGATTTTTATTCTCATGGATCAAATGCCGTCGATTTATTACGTGACAAAAACAGCCAAACCTTTAAGGAGTGGGGAAAAGCAGAATACGTTAAACTAGCACGCAAAAATCCAGTACACTTCTTGTGCCAAAGTGAATCTGAATTCTTTAGTTCGGATGAGGAGTTTATGTATTTAACTAATTCTTTAGCCCCATACCAAGAGAATCTGTTATTTATTCAACACATCAAAGATGCCATCGAACTTAGAAAACAAGAGTTTTATAAGAACCGTTTAGAAAAACTAGAATCTAAATAGATTAGAGTATATAACACAAAAGAGCTATCATTTGCGATAGCTTTTTTGTTTATCCAATCTGTCTAAAGATGGAGATTTTCTACTTGAATTCAAATAATTAATAAAATTAACTAACGTTATACATGTTTGGTATTAATTACCTTTTTTATTATAAAATAGAGTATAATATATAAATAAGAGATGAAGGGGGAGAGACTATGAGAGAAATTGAAAATTGTGTAGAGGTCCGGGTCAGGGGTCCAAAAGAACAAATGAAGCTCTACTTAGAGTGGATTCAAAAATCTGGCGAGTATCGTTATTCCATGGGGGTTGATGAAAATGAAGGTGATCCTGTTTTTTTTCTAACACCTGAGGTTCAAAGTCATGAATGTTGGAAATTTTCTAGTTCAAATTTAAAGCATAAAACTCGCTTATACCAACGTTTGAATAAAGAGGTACTCAAATACCGAGTGAATTATATGGTTTATTACGGCACACACCACCTTTCGGATGAGATTGAATTTGATTTAAATGAAAAAGATTATGATCAAGCGATTTATCCTGAATTAGTTCGTGCCTTTAATCCTATGCCGGAGACGATCGCATGCAAGTGCCCAGATTTGGTAGTAAACGTAGAGTGGGGAAGTTATTATATTGAAAAGGATTTTCAACTAGGCGATTATGAGAGAGAATCAATCATCTAAACGAATTTGCGAAAATGATATCCATCCTACCTTTTGGATATCATTTTTATTTTGGTCATTTTTGGTTAAACCACGTAAGGTATGCTATAATAGGCATAAATCATAAAGAAGGGGGAATGGGATGAAACAACGGACGATAACGGTGAAAGGAACGGGGCAAGCGTCTTTACCGCCAGATTATATTGAGATTCCACTGTATTTAGAATCGAGAGATGAACAGTATGACCAAGCCATCGAGTTGGCTAGTCAAAAGCTTGAAGAATTACAGCATTGTCTTGAGGGGATTGGTTTTAAAAAAGAAGACTTAAAAACAAGTAGTTTTACAGTCGATACGGATTATGAGCAAGTGAAAGACGAAGAGGGGAATTATGTTCGTGTTTTTCGAGGTTACATTGTCAGACATCGTTTAACGTTTGGATTTGATTTTAATCATGAAAAACTTGGCGACGTCATTCAAGTCATTAGTAATTGCCCAGCGCATCCAGAGTTCTCCATTCAGTATCAATTAAAAAATGAATCCGCGTTAAAATCGTTAATTCTTCAGGATGCCGTTAAGCAGGCAACTGAGCAGGCGAATGTTTTAGCACAAGCAGCGGGTGTGACATTAGGACCGATTCAAGTGATTGATTATGATTGGAGCACCATCAGTTATCAACCACGTGAACTCCTATTAAGTGAGAGTGCTAATTATTCAATGGCCATGATGGATTTACAACCTCAAGATATCAGTGCCACTGATTACGTCACGATTGTTTGGGAATTAATTTAATAAAGGAGTAACCGAAATGAATAAAGACTTTTTATATGAAATGATTCAAACCCCCTCTCCATCAGGGGCTGAATTTGACTTACAAAAGAAGATCATCCATTACATGAAAGAGACTGTTGACACCTTTGAGACAGACGTCACAGGAAATGTGATTAGTGTTTTAAATCCTCATTCACCTTGTAAGGTGTTATTAGCAGGACATGTCGATGAAATTGGACTCATGGTGACGATGATTACCGATGCTGGGCTATTAAAAGTAACCAATGTGGGTGGAATTCGTCCGGCTCTTTATTTAGGACAGAAAGTTCAAATTTTAACGTCATCTGGCATCGTCAATGGAGTGGTTGGGGTGAATCGCTCACTTCTTAAAAATAAATCGTTAGAAGCAACTGATTTGTTCATTGATTTAGGGGCAAGTTCAAAAGAAGAAGCATTAAAGGTTGTTAAACCTGGTGATTATGTTGTAGCAGCCACGGATTATTGTGAATTAATGAATGAGTGCATTTCTGGGCGTGCGTTAGATAACCGTTTAGGTGCATTTATTGTGATTGAAGCCCTCCGACGAGCGAAAGAATTAGGCGCACGTGTTGGTATTTATAGTGCGACAACCGTTGGAGAAGAGACAACGATGCGTGGGGCGGTTTGGGCGGCTAAACGTGTGAAACCAACGTTAGCTTTAGTCGTTGACGTAACCTTTGCGACTGATTATCCTGATGCGAATGCGGAAGCGATCGGAGAAATTGAAGTGGGTGGCGGGCCGGTATTAGCTAATGGCTCAATTATTAATAACCTGTTAAATGAACGATTAGCGACTTTAGCTAAAGAATTAAATATCCCTGTTCAATACGAAGCCGCACCAGGACGTACTGGAACAGATGGAGACCGAATTCATCTTGAAAATGATGGGATTCCACTAGCTCTTATTTCAATTCCACTTCGATATATGCATTCAGGTAGTGAAGTGGGATCCCTCAAAGATGTTGAGCAAATCATTGAATTAATCGCACAGTTTCTAGTTAATTTGGAAGATTCTATCAATCTTTCTCCTTACCAAAATATTCTATGATGTTTTTGGAGAAAAACGAGATAAATTTCTTGCAAATGACGTCAAATGATGATATTATATACCTCTGGAAATGAATAATTAATTTATTTCCTACTCCAAATAGTTATAATATTTTACTTGTATAATTGTTAAGATATGGT
>JABLTO010033369.1_pt1 | contig 10536 bp, 15 predicted proteins | sample 7160091 | NCBI WGS metagenome assembly JABLTO01 (sample SAMN14651225, study PRJNA627086) | human gut metagenome | isolation source: feces | host: Homo sapiens
GTAGAAATTATTTTATTTTTATAAAAACTTAGTATCGCATAACTTTCAGTAAGATATTTAATTTCAATAAAATTCATAGTTGGTCTCCTGATCAAAGCTAAATATATTTAATACAGTTACTTGAAAAAAGAAAAATAATAGGTAAAATAAAAATAGAGTAATCTTTAATAATAAATTAAATATGAGGTGATGTGATGAATATAACTGAAGATGAACGTAAATATTTGCTGGAAAATTTTAAACAAATGAAGCTTGCTCTTAGTTCTTCTAGTTTAAAGTATACAAATGCACATTTTGGATCTGATAATGAAAAATCACCATTGCCATTATCTGTCAGATGCTTGGGACCTTCAACACGAACCATTGCAAAATTTAGTAATGATAATACCACTCGAAATTCTGTTAAGAAATTGGTTTCCATGTACAATTGTTTGTTTTCACCCTCAACAGATGTTGATGCGTTTCTTTCTGGTAATATTTTTGAAAAAGATCATCCTAGAAAAATTAAGAATGACATTGATGGATTTTTTACTGGAACGTATTATTGTTTTTATCTTTCCGATAATTATCAGAATGAAATTCATGGTGGTATTCTGACTGTTTTTGAGCAAGATGGATTGTATAAATGTCTCCTGCTCATGGGGCTTTTTGATAAAAAAGAATTTAAACAAATATCAAAAAACTTAAAAATAGAAAATTTTACTAATATTGCCAAGATACGAAATAAGTTCAATGAATATCGAAAACAAAAACCAGATCTACAGGATTATCAGAATTTCTCGTTGTCCATTGGAGAAATTAAGGTATTAGAACGTTCTGTCTTGGTTGAAGTTCATAATATCAATAATCCTAATCATGTAACTATTTTGACATTAGGAACGGAGCATAGCAAAAGTTTAAAGCAGTTTTCAGGTGGGCTTGGCGTGTTCCTTTCACCCGCTACAGATGATCTTCATACACGTGTAGGTCAGATGGTTGTATTACGTAAGGCAGATGTTTCAGATTCTATTCTTAACCAAATGTTTGAAGTAAATGCCCCAAACAGAAAAAATTGGATTAAGCGTCTTAGTGTTAAAGAAGATGACTATGGAAGATTACATATTACAGATGAAGATGTAAATAAACAAATTTTAAATGAAATACATCGCCTTACATTTTCTATGTCCATTTAAGCTTGAAATTAATATATCATATTTGAAGAGAGATTTTAGTTGATTTATCCAGTGAAAAAAATGCAAATTGCACTTTTTTCATTGGATAATTTTTTTTTAAGAAATTTATTACATCTTTAATGTGATATATTTCAGTCAAAATTAGACAGCGATACGTTTATAATAAATGATGTCAAATGAAGGAAGGAGTGGTGAAACAGATATACTAAGGTTAATAGAAATTATTTATGTAACAAAGAAAAAATATTTGAAAGGGGTAATCAACATGAGTGAATTTAGCATGAAAGCAACGACTTTTAAAAACAAATTTGGAGTAGCACCTTGTGATTGTTGGAAAAATCCATACAGACCAGCAGAATATCATATTGATCCGGTGTATAAATCAATGGGGAACTTTGGAAATCCCAGAACAGAAGAAGTAAGAGTGAGCTGTGATGAATGTGATTATTATGGAGTTGTACGTTTGGGGAGAGAGTATTATAAAAGTGATTTTAGTTAATGAAAAAGTTGTAGTTACAACTACGATGATGAATCGTTGATTTTCAGTGGAAATATAGTATAAGGGTTTAATAGATTGGAGATGAAAGATATGTTAGAAAGACCTATTATTGAAGTACATGATGATAAAAATGGAAAGACACATATCAGTGTATATAGTGGTGATCCTAGAGAACCACATGATACTATCCACATTAATATTCCTAACAATGGAACTGGGAGTGCAACTGTTGTTGAAAAGTTTGGTGGTGAAAAGAGTACAGCGACAATTAAACTTGGAAAGTAATTTGTAAAATAAAAAATTCTTTTTTCATTCAGAAATGCCCCATCAAAAACTGTTTAAACTGTAGAACAGTAGGTGGGGCATTAAAAAACTATGTATTCAAAACCCGGATATACGCCGTCTATATTTACAAACTAATGATATATTAAACCCAGCGAAGGAGGTATGAAAATATGACATCAGAATGGATCTTCAGAAAGTCACCCGAGGCTTTTAAAGTATTGTATGAAGAAATTTTCGAGGAGGTAAGGGAAGCTTACTTTGGTGAGCATCAGTTCTGGAAAAATATTTATCGGGATGAATTTTGTTGTAACGTATTGTTCAGGCATATGCTGCGGTTGAACCATCCCTCTACAACCAACCTTTTACGGGAGATTACAAGTATTATTGAGTCTGGACAGTGTATGTTTCTCGAAAGAGCTGCAGGACGAGAAAACTATGTAGTACAGTATATCCAGAGCGGGCTTATGAGCGGTGAACCACAGGTCATAGAGATCCTGAATGAGACAGCATGGATTATGTTATACATATATAATGTTTACGAGAGAGGAAATAATTTATTGGAAGACATAAAAGTTGATCTGGCGATGTCAGATTTGAATCTGGCGAAACCTCCTATAACTATGCATGCAGAAAAAAAATTAAGGAAAGTAACATTAAAAAACAGAGATGTGCCATTGGCTGTAAAACTGAAACATTACCTTGATGAAAAAATTATAGGTCAGGATGTTGCAAAAAAACTCATCTGTATGAAAATTCAGCATTTTGTGGAAGCCGGAGTACGGGAGCCGGTTTTGCTGGAAGGTCCGACAGGCTGTGGGAAGACATATATTTTTCAGTGTCTGAAAGAATGTGAAGAGCTAAAGCAGGTGAGATTTTTTAACTATTGTGCAAGTGATATCACACCGAGTGGATTTCAGGGAGATGATCTGCGAGATGTCTTTAAACGCTATAAGCAACAGGAATGGAGAAATAAAGAATCCCATCTGGATTATTCTCAGGGACTTGGAATAATATTCTTAGACGAAATCGATAACCTGATTGGCACAGCTAACTATGATTCAAGCGGGCAGGATGTAAATGCTGTGATAACTTCACAGTTGTTAACGGCATTGGCAGGTACACAAGAGTATGAAGGTGTTGATACGTCAAAAATTCTGTTCGTTTGTGCTGGAGCATTTGAAGAACTTGAAAATGACCGGGAAAGTGAAAAAGAAAGAAAAAAGATAGGATTTGGAAGATGTAACGGAGCAGAAAATTCTGACAAGAGAGAAATGTATAGTCTCAGAACTGAGCTGGAAAAAAAGGGAGTATCGAGACAGTTCCTTGGAAGAATGAATATTGTTCATATGGACAGGCTGACAAGAAAGGATTTTTTTCGCATTCTGTTGGATCCAAAATATGGAATACTGACCAAAAAGCAGAATCTGTTCCGGCAGAATAATCTGACATTAACCTATGATGATCTGGTAGTTGAAAAGCTGATTGATAATCTGGACGAAAAAATGGGCGCCCGTGGCATTCAGACAGCGTTGGATGACCTGATCGGCACGTGGGAGTACGACATGATTGAAGGAGGATTTGATGAGATGCATCTTCATGTTGGAATGTTTGAAGGTGAACCGCCGATTTTAAGATGTACAAACAGAAAAATGAAGGAGAGGTAATGAAAATGACAGAGTACACATGGAGGGAACTTCTTCGGGATTACGAAGTAACAGACAAGAGTATTCATTATTTTTTGCCATGCAATCCACCAGTAAAAAGAGCCGTTAATGAAACACGGAAATCCATGAAAAGGTATGATGCCAGCTATATTTCAGAGGGAAGAAGAGGGAGTATCAAAATCTGTATCATGCCATCGTCTGATAACAAAGTTCCTATTGTTGTCGTAAAAGATATCAAGAATCAGACATACACTAAGTTTTCGCAGGGCTATTTACCACCTGAAATTGCTGTGAGATGTCCTGTAGTTGTCTATGATCAGAGTCTTGAAGATAACAAAGAAAAGGTGATATCTCTTATCTTGCAGTGGTACCTTTATCCGCTGCGCTTCCAGCGGAAGGCAAAGCGTGCTGAGGTAAAGAGGATGGCAGAAGTGCTTTTAAAATACGCAGAAAATAAAGCGGAGGAGTGAGAAATATGGGTAAAAATGGATCATATCCATATATAGACGAATTTGGTAATGTGCATGAAGAGAAAGATATTTATTTTACAGACGTGGATTTATATGAGGGATTTTCTAAGCCATCTGATTGGGGAATAACAGATGAGAAACAGAGATTTCCAAATGTATTTACAAAAAAAGATTGTGCCATTGGATAAGCGGGGATTTCCAACAGTTGTAAGCAATGTGAAATATTATGATGTCAAAACTGATGGATATGAAATTGTCAACCTTATATATTATGGGATGTTTTGCAAGTACATTAATACTCAGACAGAGCAAAGAGTTGTATAGTAGCAAAGAATTTAAAATTTATGGGAATTTACAGATGTTTGACAGAATTATTTTGTACTCAGATGATAAAAAAGGAAGAGAACAAATAAACACTGATTGCTTGAATTATGCGAAAAAGTGTACAGAAAATTATAAAAAGAGTATTACTGAATATACGAAAAAACAACAGGTAAAATAAGGTTAAATTCAGAGATTGAGTGCAAAAGAGGAGAAAATTATATGGCTTTATTAAAAAAATTAAACCTCAAAGACAGATCTACAGATACAAAAGTAGAATACATAGCAGATCATATTTTGTGGAGTGTTATTTTCGGGGCTGTTTCGTATTTTTCTTTTCCCGCGGTTGTTCCGTTGCTGTTATACGAAAGATCAGTTGTGAAGGTAGTTGTTTCTATGGTATTGGCAAGCTTGATTGGATTAGGTATCAGCTTTTCATATAATAGGAAGACGAGTGGTACGGTTTTTGATACTTTGATTGGGATGAGCACATACATTTTACTGACGATTGGATTATACTTAAAACCTTTTCTGGCATGCTTGCTGATTATAACGGCGATTCTGATACTGGCAGGTGTTTTTGCAATCTGGCACAGGAAGATTGTAAATCAGGAGGACAGAAAAAGAATTATATATGGACGTTTGCTGAAGTGCTGCTGGATAGCACGGGCATGTCTTGGAACTGCTTCAGCAGTAATTCTGATTGGAGTATTGGTGATCCAATATTTTGGAGGCGACAAAACATCAATAAATGCAGCATATGAAGATAAATTATCGTGGGTGGTTGCAGAACAATATGATTTGAACAATGAGGACAGGCTGACAGTGAAGGAAACGTATGAAGATGACTGTGGACTGGAAGCCAATATAGATACAATTAAATTGATTAGGGACAGAGACGTATTTGCCACACTTACATATAGTAAGAAGTGTGAAGTGCTCGAGACAATTATTCGCTGTGAGGCTCATTATCTTGGCCTGCCCGAAATAAAAGTAGAATTTGAAAAACTGGGCGATGAGATAGCTGGTCAATCAGACTGTACAACAAATACTATTACGATAAATGAGAAAGTTGTGAAAAAAGGAAGGGCCGAAAAATTATTGGAAACATGTTGCCACGAATCACGTCACATTTTTCAGGGAATGATGTGTTCTATATATCGGAAAATTTCACCGGAACAGAGAAATTTACAGGCATTTACGAAAGATGATGTTGGAGGCTGGGTTTTGAATTATGAAAATTATATTGAAGACAGTATATATTATGAGATGCAACCTCTTGAAGCGGACGCCAGGGAATATGCATATTCTAGGGTGTTGGAATACTATACAGATATTGATGAGTTGGTACAATAAGATTAGCATATACAGAACTCTTTGGTTGAAGAACGAAAAGAAAAGAGTGACCAAAACAGTGATGATCGGACAGTTTATGGAGAAGAAGGGAGAAGAAAAGAAATGAGTGAGAATAATATTATAGTTCGAAAAAGAATGATTATTTGGGGGAATGTCCAGGGTTGTGGATTCCGTCGCAGAATGCGTGATGCAGCAGAACAGGTTGGAACAGCAGGGTGGGTCAGAAATAATCCGGGCAGCAGTGTAACAGTTGAAATACAGGGAACAGAAGAAGCAATTGCAAAGACCTTGGAACTGGTCGAACATAGTAATAATTTTATTAAGATTAAAAAAATCGATACAGTTGATATTCCGGTAGAAGTCGGTGATTCAGGTTTTGGGATATATAGTTGAAGGTATATAAATGTTGCATGGAAGTATATTTGAAAGGGAAATGCAAAAAGATCCAGAAGATATTAATTGTTTGGATTATAAAGAGTATCCGCTTGTTGACGAAAGTGAGTTTATACAGATGGAATATTTTCTCTACAGGTGTGGGGGGAAAATATATATTTCCAGCTATGTTTCCCATAATTCCAGAGGTAAAAACTATATCGAGATTTATGTATGGGAGGATATATCAGGGGAGGGAGTCTATAAGCGGTTTATAATCTGCGAGGGCTGCAGATTGAACATGGAGGATGAACGAGATTTTTTTCATTATATTAATGAAGCAGCTAATGGAGATTCAGTTATAACCTCATCGCAGGAAATGCAAATTTTGTATAGAGCAGTTAATAAGTACTTTCCTGGATGGCAATATCGAGAGTATTCACAAAGTGATCTCGCAAAAGCGTTATGCCATTTGTATTTTGCGAGCCATAGAAGTGGAGTAAGAGAAATACTTTATAAGAGTCAGCTGGCGAATATAGCATATAATATTGAGTTGATTCCGGGATATAACATAATTGGAACATCACCGACAACGATACTAGATTTTGGTCTGCCTTTAAAAATATTGAAAACATTTGATCAATCAACACTCATTTATAGGTTATATTCTGAAACTACAATAAATATTTGCCGCAGGGTATATGAGCAATATGCAGATTATATTGGTGATCATAAAATTTCTTCTGCACAATGGAATTACCTGGAAGAACTTTGGTGTAACAATGGGATTTTGAGAGGAAGAGTTTTTGATAGAGCTCTTTATAATAAACTTGAGAACCAGACGGGTGAGAAAATAATTTATAAGTATGGTCGTTTTCTTGAGTTGAAAGATAAGATGTCGGAGATAAAGGTTCGATTGCCAAGGCCAGAGAATATTGAAGAAGAGATAAATAGTCTGGTATTAGCTTATGAATATAAGAATGGAAAAAACAGAGAGAATGCATTGATCAGAGAACGTTATAAAAAAAGGTACTATGAATATAGTAATGGCAAATATGTTGTAACAATGCCAAAAGATGGATTCGAGTTGTGTCTGGAAGCTATTAATCAAAGAAATTGCCTGATGGATTATATTGAACCGCATGCTGTTGCAAATACTACTATTTTATTCTTGAGGAAGCGAAAAAATCCAAAGAAATCTTTTGTAACTATTGAAATATTAAATAATGAGATATCCCAGGTTTATGCAAAATGCAATGCATTGCCAGAGGCATCCGTATATGCGTTTCTGGAAATGTATTCTAAAAAAATGGGACTTTCTTATGATCCATGCAGTTTGATTTTTAGTTGTCTGGATGAATCGGGAGAAGAGATTAGAAACGATTTGCTGCGATATACAAATGAGCTTTATGAAAGACGTCGATGTGCATCTTTTTTATGTGAAGAAACAGAATATTATCAAATAACACTTCTTGATCTTTTTCCAGAAATAATGAATTAGGAAGCTTACAAAATGTATAATTGAGAGAAGTTATAAAGCCGAAAGTACGAGGGGGAGTGAATGGTGAAAGACGAAAATTCAAGCAGAAAGCATAGCTGTTTTATTGATGGCAGTCATTATATATTTGATACACATGCCCATTATTTTCACAGACGTTTTGCCAATATGCCAGACGGAATGGACAGAGAAGAGTTATTGAAGAGGGTTTATGAATCTAATATCAGAAAATGTATTGTACCGGCAATTAATTACTGGACAAATATGGAGATGAAAAGATTGTTTGATAAACCTGAGTATGAATGGATTTACTATGCACATGGATCACATCCCAAATATTTATGGAAAGAAGTACATGAGTGGAATGATGATAGATGGAAAGAATATGAAGAACTGCTTAGTAACCAAAAGTGTATTGCAGTTGGTGAAACAGGCTTGGATTACAGTTATCCTGAGTTTGAACCAACACACAAGGATGTACAGAAGAGATATCTTGAACATTTTATTTCTTATGCAAATAAGTATCATCTTCCGGCCATACTTCATATTCGTTCCGGGATAAAAGAGGAATCTATATCTGATAGAGGTGTAGTAGATGCTGATGAGGATGCTATTTCTATTTTTAAGGTAAATCCTCCGAAGTTTGGTGCTGTATATCATTGTTTTTGCGGAGATGTTGAAACAATAAAAAGGTATTGTGATGTTGGAGTAAAATATTTTGGAATTGGTGGAAAAATATTTTATGAAAAAGAGTTGGAAGAAACAGTTTGTTTTATGCCGGAAGATAGCCTTGTACTTGAGACGGATGCTCCGTATATCAGGATTCCAGATGTGAAAGGACCAAATACATCGCTTTCATTATGGGATATTGCAGAGCGGATAGCGATTGTTCGAGGAACCACAACAGAAAAAATAATTGAACTGACGACAAGGAATGCAGAGCGATTATTTGATACGGGATATGCTGATGTGTAATGTGATAAGAAGAGAGAGGACAAGTTATGATATATGTAATGAGCGATATTCATGGTGATTTTCAATCTTTTTATAAGATGCTTGTAAAGATTAATTTTTCTTCTTATGACGAATTATTTATTCTGGGAGACATAGTTGATAAAGGGAAAGAAAATCTTTGTCTTTTGGATTTTATTTGGAAAAACGGAAATATCTATCTGATCAAGGGAAATCATGAATATTTATTTGAAAGATATCTTCAGGGAATTGTGACAGCAGAAATATGGGATGCTTGTGGAGGAACTACTACTCGACGTGAAGTCGATAGATTATCTGTAGATAAGAAAGCGGATATCCTGATGTTTTTGAAAGGACTTCCCATATATCGGAATATTACTATTAAAGATAAGAGTTATTTCCTTACTCATTCTGGATATCATGCGGATTTTGAGATTATTGATCCAAAGACTGGACTGGTTGATATTCAGAAGTCTGTAGACGGTGCTGTTGCATGGGACCAGGAACAATATTTGTTTTCCAATGACATTCATTATATTCCTCAAAAGATCAAGTTTGATAAAAGGATCATAGTCGGACATTATGCAACACTCTTTCTTGCTGAATATAGACAAGCTAATATCTATTATGGAGAAAGATACATAGATATTGATACCGGTAATGAGCGAAGAAATAGGGGTGGAAGGTTAGCATGTCTTAGATTGAATGATGGAAGGGAGTATTATGTGTGATGTTATAATTATCTGATGAGAGGGCTGTAGATATGGGAAAATAATTTTGACGTCCAGGGGCTTTGTACGCAAATGGGAGATAGACTGATACATAGAGCTATTTCAGATATGGAAGACAGAGAAAACAAAAAGATTTTACTGGTGGACATAAAGAAATATAGAATTACTGAGAAACTAAAAGATGCATGTATATCAATGGGGTTTGAAAAAAGTAACATATTTGCGACCGCAGAGTTTGAATCAGGAGATTTTCCGGATTTTTTTGAGTATTACTATGTCACAGCAGGAAACACATTTGAAATTTTAAAAGAGATAAGGATTAAAACACTTTCAGGTTTAATAAGAAGAAGTATGTTAGAAAATAATGCAACTTATATTGGCAGCAGCGCCGGTGCAATGATTGCTGGAATCGATGTTCGCCTGGTATTGGATTTTGACAGAGATACGGAGGATCCTGATGATTATAGGGCATTGTCCTTATTTAATGGGACAGTTATTCCTCATTATTCAAAAGCAGATTTCAGACGTTACATTAAAAATACCGATTCTGAGGTTTTTGCAGGATATGACAAAATATATTCAGTGAATGATAATGAAGCTCTGATTGGCGAATTTAAAAAAAATAGAAATGTTGATTTTCAGAGATTTTCTATTACCGGATGATTTTTTGAAGTTTATTGGATGGAAAAAATTCAGTTGTTACTCAAAAATCTACATGCTACAATAATATTATAAACATTGATGAAGCGTAACGAGATCATATTGCTGGTACAAATAGATGATGTGGGGATAATTGTGCAAAATGGACATTGAAAGTCGCTGAAAGTAAAGATTTGACAATTAATCTCAGGCATATTATGGAATTCGGCGATGATAAATTTGAAATGAAAATCTTGAACACTGGAGAGGTAGTTCATAACATGTTGGAATTTGTTAATATTGCGGGATTATATGTGTAAATTTGATAGTGTATGAATGGAATGAAAATTGGCAGGAGGTTCTGGTTATAATGACAGATGAAAAAATCAAAAATTCCAATGAACTGGAATTTGCTGTATTTTGTATTGAAAATGTTGCAGCAAAGCTGGGGGTGAATGCATCACGTGTCTATCAGGCATTTACAGAAAAGAGCGATATTCTGAATGGCTATATTGTGCTAGAATATGAAGTGCTGCATACTCAGAGCAGGGAATATA
>JABLTO010182469.1_pt1 | contig 10531 bp, 8 predicted proteins | sample 7160091 | NCBI WGS metagenome assembly JABLTO01 (sample SAMN14651225, study PRJNA627086) | human gut metagenome | isolation source: feces | host: Homo sapiens
CGGTTCTTCTTGAGCCAATCGCATCTGTGAAAGTAACCGTTCCGGATGATTATACCGGAGACGTTATGGGAGATCTGAACAAGAGACGTGGCCGTGTTCTTGGAATGAATCCACAGTCAGGCGGATATCAGGTAATTGAAGCAGATGTACCGATGACAGGCATGTTTGGATATTGCACAACACTTCGTTCTATGACAGGTGGACGAGGAAGCTATTCGTATGAATTTGCCCGTTATGAACAGGCTCCTGCAGATGTACAGGAAAAAGAAATTGAAAAGCGTGCAGCTGAAGAATAAGAATAAGGAAAAGCCGGGAGAAAATCCCGGTTTTTTCTATTGTACTTTCGTACTAAAAGTGGTATACATATTATGATGGTGGCAGCTTCGGCTGTCACATTGGTATTTTATACAATTTTAGTATTAAAGGTTTAGTATTAAGAGAAAAAGTAGAGGAAAAGAAAAATGAAAATTGTAATTATTGGGGACGGGAAGGTTGGTCATAAACTGACCATACAGTTATCCGAAGAAAATTACGATGTGGTTTTGATTGACCAAAATGAGGGAAAATTAAAAGAAGCACTGAATCAGCTTGATATTCTCTGCATTACCGGAGATGGTGCAGATGCGAAAGTGCAGAAAGAAGCAGGAGTGCCGGGCGCTGATCTTGTTGTGGCATGTGCATCGACAGACGAACTGAATATGCTGAGCTGCCTGCTCGCAAAAAGACTGGGGGCAAAGCACACGATCGCCCGTGTAAGGAATCCGATCTACTATCAGCAGATCGATCTTTTGAAAGAGGACTTAAGACTGAGTATGGCTGTCAACCCGGAACTTGCGGCTGCATTTGAGATTTCCAGATCGATCCTTCTTCCGGATACTGCAAAGGTAGAGACTTTTATGAAGGGAAAAGTCGAGATGGTAGAATTCATTGTCAAAGAAAGAAGCCATCTGGGCGGAGTATCGCTTGCTGAGCTTTACCGCAAGTTCCAGATCAAAGTTCTGGTATGTGCTGTAAGACGTGGATCGGAAGTGATCATCCCGAATGGTGATTTTGTCATCCATGATGGAGACCGGCTTCATATTGTTGCATCCCACAAATATATTGAAGAATTTTTCCATCTGATCGGAAAGCGGAAAGAGCCGAAGAATATTCTGGTCTGTGGTGGGGGAAAAGTCGGATATTATCTGGCAAAACAGCTTTTAGGACTTGGTATGCAGGTTAAGATCATTGAGCAGGACTGGAAGAAATGCGAAGATCTCTGCGACCAGCTTCCGAAAGCGACGATCATCTGTGGGAATGCCGCAGACCATGACCTTCTGATCGAAGAAGGAATTGAACAGGCAGATGCCCTGGTCAGCCTGACCGGTATGGATGAGGAGAATATTATCCTTGCACTTTTTGCAAAGACAAAAGGTGTGGACAAGATCGTGGCAAAGGTCAACGAAGACGGACGTGCCCAGCTTGTCGAGGAACTTGGGATCGATCTGATCGTATCGGCAAAGACTGCAACAGCAGATGCGATCATGAGTTATGTGCGTGCACGCCAGAATTCTCTCAAGAATGTCAATGTTGAATCTATGTATCAGCTGGTTGGCGGAAGAGTAGAAGCACTGGAATTTATTATCAAAGAAAAAACAGAATATACAGATATCCCGTTTAAGGATCTGGAACTGAAGCCGAACAATCTGATCGCATGTATCGGAAGAAAACGGCAGATTATTATTCCGGACGGGGATGAATCCATTCAGGTGGGCGACAGTGTTGTAATCGTTACAACCCAGAAGAAAGTTAAGGATATCACAGATATTCTGGCTGAGCAATAGGGGTGAAAAGAAATGAATGTGAAAATGATACGCTATATCATCAGCAAGATGATGGGAGTAGAGGGACTGCTGATGCTGCTTCCGATGATGGTTGGAATTATTTATGGCGAGCACACATCGGTTTATTTTCTGATTACAGCTGCGATCCTGACGGCAATTTATCTGCTGTTTGGCAGAAAATGCCCGGAGAACATGACGATTTATGCCAAAGAAGGTCTGATCATTGTTGCAACGGCCTGGATTTTCTGGTCACTTGCAGGTGCACTTCCATTTGTACTCAGTAAAAGTATTCCAAGCTATGTGGATGCTTTTTTTGAAACAGTATCCGGATTTACGACGACAGGTTCTACGATCCTGACTGAGATTGAAGGACTTCCGAAAGGAATTCTTTTCTGGCGTTCCCTGACACATTGGGTTGGTGGAATGGGAGTGCTGGTATTTGTTATGGTACTTACCTCTCTGGATGAGAAGAATTCCATGCATCTGATGCGTGCGGAAGTTCCGGGGCCAGAGGCAGATAAACTGGTTCCAAAGGCAAGAGGAACCGCAAGGATCCTGTATGGAATGTATTTTGCACTGACTGCAATTGAGGTAGTTTTTCTTCTGGCAGGAGGGATGAACCTGTTTGACGCAGTGACACATGCATTCAGTACTGCCGGTACCGGAGGATTTTCCGGCTACAATGCAAGTGTGGCACACTTCAACAGTGCCTACATTGATGGTGTGATCACCGTATTTATGATCCTGTTTGGTATCAATTTTAACCTGTATTTCTTTCTGCTTTTGAAAGAATTTAAGAGTGTATTTAAGAATGAGGAGCTGCGTGCTTACCTGGGAATCATTGCAGGAGCAACCGTTGTGATTACCTGCAATATCGCCGGAGGTTATCATTCTCTTTTAAAGGCATTCCGCTATGCGGCGTTCCAGGTGGCATCCGTGATCACGACAACTGGATTTGTGACGGCAGATTTCAACAAGTGGCCGGAGCTTTCCAAATGTGTTCTGCTTCTTGTGATGGTAATCGGTGCTTCTGCCGGTTCAACAGGCGGTGGTATCAAAGTATCAAGACTTCTGATCCTGGTAAAAAGCATCCGCCGGGAGCTGAAAACTATGATCCATCCGAAAGCAGTCAATATCGTAAAAGTAAATGGGAAAAAAGTGAAAGAAGAGACGATGCGGGGGGTATATGTATACTTTATTGCGTATATACTAATCCTGATCGTATCCGTGCTTCTGATCTCGATCAATAACTTTGATTTTACTACTTCATTTACCGGAGTGCTTACTACACTTAATAATGTAGGACCGGGACTGAATCTGGTAGGACCGGTGGAAAATTTTGCGAAGTTCTCAGACTTCTCGAAGATTGTGTTCTGTGTGGATATGCTGATCGGACGACTGGAGATCTTCCCGTTCCTGATGCTGTTCTCGCCGTCACTTTGGAGTAGAAAATTCTAAGACAGCTTTGGTAAGGCAAAACGATGAAAAGGAGAATTTATGAAAAAGAAAAATATAGCGATCAGTTTTCTGCTGCTTTTAGTGGCAGCAGGAATCTGGTATTATGTATCACTGCCGGCTTTTAATATCCATTCTTCCGGAGTGTGGTATTTTGTGCTTGTTCTGGTGCTTGCGGTCGGTCTTGTGTTTGCAGGAAAAAAAGGCTTGCGATACGGAGCGATTGATCTGAAGGAGATGAAAGAATCCAAAGGTTTCAAATGGTGTGTCCGTCTTTTTATTCTTTTGTTAGTGATTTATCTGGCCGGAACCATTCTTTCTTCACCGATTGTGAATGCGAAGAAATACCAACAGCTTCTGAAGGTAGAAGAGGGCAAATTCACAAAAGATATCGAGGAGCTTTCTTTTGACCAGATCCCGCTTCTGGATAAGGAGTCTGCGCAGCTTTTAGGAGACCGGAAGATGGGAAGTATGTCAGATATGGTATCCCAGTTTGAGGTGGACGATATCTACAGTCAGATCAACTACAAGGATCGTCCGGTCCGTGTGTCACCTTTGAAATATGCGAATCTGATCAAATGGTTTACCAATCGGAAAGATGGACTTCCTGCATATATCCGGATCGATATGGCAAGTCAGACAACGGAGATGGTAAAGCTGGAGCAGGGAATGAAGTATTCGACCAGCGAGCATTTTGGAAGAAATATTTACCGTCATCTTCGTTTTGCGCATCCGACTTATATTTACGGAGACCTTAGTTTTGAAATTGATGATAATGGTGTTCCATACTGGGTAGCACCGGTCAAAAAGTATAATATCGGTCTTTTCGGAGGAGAAACGGTAGGGCATGTGGTGCTCTGCAATGCGATCACCGGCGAAATGCAGGACTACAGGATCGATGAAGTCCCGGAATGGATCGACCGAGCCTATTCGGCAGATCTTCTGGTACAGCTTTATGATTATTATGGCACGTTAAAGCATGGGTATTTTAATAGTGTACTCAGTCAGAAAGATTGTCTGAAGACAACAAACGGATATAATTATCTGGCGATTGATGATGATGTATGGGTGTACACGGGAGTAACTTCTGTAAACAGTGACCAGTCCAATGTGGGATTTGTTCTGATGAACCAGAGAACTATGGAGACAAAGTATTATCCGGTGGCAGGTGCGATCGAGGATTCTGCGATGGCATCGGCAGAAGGACAGGTACAGAACCTGAAGTATCGGGCGACTTTCCCGCTGCTGCTTAACATTTCCGGGGAGCCGACTTACTTTATGGCACTTAAGGATGATGCAGGACTTGTGAAAAAGTATGCAATGGTCAATGTCCAGAAGTACCAGGTTGTAGCGATCGGGGACACGGTAAGTGCATGTGAAGAATCCTACAATAATCTGCTTCTTACCAATGGAATCAAGGAAAAAGAAGAAGTGAAGATGGATACCGGCACGATCGAAGGAAAGATCACGAAAATCGCCCAGTGCGTTATAGATGGAGATTCTCATTACTACATTATGCTGGAAGGATCAGATGAGATTTTTGATGTATCGGTAGTCGATTTTATTGAGATCATCAAGTACAATGTGGGAAATGATGTAAAACTGGAGTATGCAAAAGGGGATAAGGCAAATACGGTTTTGTCTTTGAAATAGCATGTGCTTAGTCACATTTGGAAAACCATAAAAGGAGGGATGAAGATTTACAGAAAATCTTCATCCCTCCTTTTGGATAATGTCTATCTTAGTTAAGGAGTGTACAACCTTCAAAATCTACATTACCAAGCTGTTCATTCGTTGCACTGATGCTGACATAAAAATCTACATCATTTTCTTTGGAGATCTTTTTCAGTGTTTCGATGAAAGAAGGAATGTTCTCAAGTGTGATGTCGGCGTGCTTTAAAATACCGTCGATAAAGATTGCTTTGATATCATGGTCTGCGCTTAACATACCGTAAATAAATCCAAGATATTCATCGGTATTGGTGATTACATCATAGTCATCCATGCAGATCGCTCTGATGTTGAAAGATAAGCTGTATGTATCTCTGTGGCTCTTCTTGATGAAGAATACGTTTCCTTCACATGTCTTTACAGCTTCGTTAGCACGTTCGATCATTTGCTGGGTTTTTCCGCTTCCTTTTGGGCCTGTCAATAAATTAACCATATTATCAAGTCTCCTTTGTTTATGAATTTGTACTAAAAAAGTACGAGATTTTATAAAACTATTATACACTAATCACAATGCATTAACAAGCTATTTATTTGCATCTTTTAAAGAAATGTGATACGATATAGCTCGGAAACAATTTGCAGTTAGAAAAGGCTAATTTATGAAATTATAATAATAAGAAAAGAGGAACGAAAAATGACGAAAGTTGATATTATTTCTGGTTTCCTGGGAGCAGGAAAGACAACATTCATCAAGAAACTGATCGAGGATGTATTTCCGGGAGAAAGACTGGTCCTGATCGAGAACGAATTTGGGGAGATCGGTATTGATGGCGGATTCTTAAAAGATGCCGGCGTTGAGATCACAGAGATGAACTCAGGATGTATCTGCTGTACACTGGTGGGGGATTTCAGTAAAGCACTTCAGAAAGTACTTGAAGATTATACACCGGACCGTGTCATCATCGAACCTTCAGGAGTTGGAAAGCTTTCTGATGTTGTAAAAGCAATCGAGGGTGTCAAAGATGAGGCGGATATTGAGATCGACGGAAGAATCACAGTTGTTGACGGTAAGAAAGCAAAGATCTATCTCAAGAACTTCGGAGAATTCTTCAATAACCAGGTAGAGCATGCATCTACGATCGTTATCAGCCGTACCCAGATGATGACAGATGAAAAGGTAGAAGAGTGCGTGCATATGCTGCGTGAGAAAAATGCAGAGGCAACCATTATTTCCACACCTTGGGAAGAACTTGGAAAAGATGCCGTTTTGCATGCCCTGCAGCATGGCGCTGAGATCGAAGGTATCCTGGAAGAACATGCACATGAGCATGACGACCACGAACATCACCATCATCATGATGACGAATGTGGCTGCGGTCATGATCACGACCATCATCACGATCACGAAGAGCATGAGCATCATCACGAACATGATGAGAACTGCACCTGCGGATGCCACGATCATGACCATGAACACCATCATGATCACGACCATGAAGAGCATGAGCATCATCATGAACATGATGAGAACTGCACCTGCGGATGCCATGACCATCACCACGGACACGAAGGACATCATCATGCAGATGAAGTATTTACAAGCTGGGGCAAGGAGACTGCTCATAAGTATACAGAAGAAGAACTGGATTACCTGCTGAAAGCATTATCTGAGACAGATGCTTATGGAACAGTACTTCGTTCCAAAGGAATTATCCAGATGGCAGACGGTTCCTGGAAGCAGTTTGATATGGTTCCGGAAGAATATGAAGTCCGTGAGGGACAGGCTGATTACACAGGACGTGTATGCGTGATCGGAACAGATCTCAAAGAAGAGGATCTGATTAAGTTATTCCATATCTAGGAGGAGCAAGCGGCGATGACAACACCGGTATATATCTGTACAGGATTTCTGGACAGTGGAAAAACAACATTTATCAAGGACACACTGATGAAGCAGGAATGGATCGAAGAAGGTCCGACATTGCTTTTGCAGTGTGAAGAGGGAGAGGAAGAGTACTCGGAAAAATATCTGGATGAAAACGGACTGTTCCTCTTCAATATAGAAGAAAGAGAAAAGTTAAATAAAACTTTCTTTGAAAATTGTGAGAAGATCTATCATCCGGTCCAGGTGATCATTGAGTACAATGGAACCTGGGATCTGCAGGAAATCCTGGATGAAGATTTTCCACGCAACTGGGAGATTCAGGGTGTGTACTCAACGGTTAGCGGTGAGACGCTGGACATGTACCTGAAGAATATGCGGAATATGCTGATGAACCAGCTTACTGAATCTGAGTTGATCATCATCAACCGTTGTGGGGAAAATACAGACCGAAGTGCGTTCAGACGTGCCCTTAAGATCCAGAACCCGCAGGCACAGCTGATCTTTGAAGGCGTGGATGGCAATATTATCCCGCAGACAGAAGAGGATCTGCCATATGATCTGAAAGCAGACCATATCTTCATTGATGATGTGGACTTTGGTACCTGGTATGTGGATGCATATGAACATCCGGAGCGCTACGAGCACAAGAAGATCACCTTCCTTGCACAGCTTTTCCGTCCGAAGGGAATGCCGGCAAATATGCTGATTCCGGGAAGACAGATTATGACCTGCTGTGCAGATGATATCCGTTTCTATGGATATCCGTGTAATCTTGGAAGGGCAGCGCAGATCACACAGAGAAGCTGGAAAAAAGTAACCGTCCAGTTCGAGTACGAAGCGTATCGTCCGATGGTTCCAAAGCAGCCGGTTCTTTATATGCTGGAGATGGAATCCGCAGAAAAACCGGAAGAAGAGGTAGTATATCTTGGATAAATTTCAAGTATTAAAGCAATTTTTTGGCTATGACGGATTCCGGCCGGGACAGGAGAAACTGATCGATGCAATCCTGTCCGGGCGGGATGTACTCGGCATATTGCCAACGGGAGCCGGAAAGTCCATCTGTTTTCAGATTCCGGCTCTGATGATGGGAGGTATTACACTTGTGATATCTCCCCTTATTTCTCTTATGAAAGATCAGGTGGCATCCCTCAACCAGGCAGGGGTTCATGCAGCCTATCTGAACAGTTCCCTGACTATGGGGCAGTACCGGAAGGCACTTGCTTTTGCAAAAGAAGGAAGATATAAGATTATCTATGTGGCACCGGAGCGGCTGGAAACTGCAGAGTTTATGGATTTTGCTATGAGCGTGGATATTTCTATGATCGCAGTCGATGAAGCGCACTGTGTTTCCCAGTGGGGACAGGATTTCCGGCCAAGTTATTTAAAGATCACGGAGTTTGTAGAGTATCTTCCAAAGCGGCCGGTTGTGAGTGCATTTACTGCAACAGCGACGAAAGAAGTAAGAGAGGATATGATCGATATCCTGATGCTGGAGGATCCGGAAGTAGTAATGACAGGTTACGACAGACCGAATCTGTTCCTTGCGGTACAGTTCCCAAAGAATAAATATGCCGCACTCAAAGCATTTATTGAGGAGCATCCGGATCAATGCGGGATCGTCTACTGCCTGACCAGAAAGCAGGTGGAGGAAAATTGCGCACTCCTGGAAATGGATGGGTTTTCCGTGACCAGGTATCATGCGGGACTGACAGACCGGGAGCGGCGTGATAATCAGGATGATTTTATTTATGACCGGAAGCAGATCATGGTGGCGACGAATGCATTCGGGATGGGAATTGATAAATCCAATGTCCGCTTTGTCGTACATTACAATATTCCGAAGAATCTGGAGTCCTATTATCAGGAAGTGGGACGCTGCGCCCGGGACGGTGAGCCGGGGGAGTGCCTGCTTTTATATAGTGGACAGGATGTGATCACAAACCAGATGTTCATTGAGAACAACCGCGACAATCAGGAACTGGATGAACTGACGCGCCGGATTGTGATGGAGCGGGATCAGGAGCGCTTGAAAAAGATGACTTATTATTGCTTTACAAAGGAATGTCTGCGTGATTATATTCTGCGGTATTTTGGGGAATACGGAAGCAATTACTGTGGGAACTGTTCAAACTGTAAGACGCAGTTTGATACCGTGGATATGACGGCAGAGGCAAGGATACTTGCCATGTGTGTAAAAGAAAGTCATCAGCGTTATGGAATTAATGTGATTCTGGATACGGTGCATGGAGCAAATAATGCGAAGATCCGGCAGTATGGCATGGGTGTCAGTCCGGCTTACGGGGTACTTTCTAAGACGCCATCGTGGAAGCTCAGGCAGATATTCAACCAGCTTCTGGCAGAAGGATATCTGAAGACCACGCCGGATTCTTATATGATTGTGAAGCTGACTGAAAAGTCGGAAGCACTGATTGCAGGGCAGGAGACATTTACAATGAAGATGGCAAAAGAACCGGAGAAAGAGGCGAAGACAACACCGAAGAAAAAAGTGAAGAAAACGGCCGGACTGGTTCTGAATAAAGAGCAGGAAGAGTCTTTTGAAATCCTGCGCGCCTTGCGGGCAGAGATAGCAAGAGAAGAAAAAGTTCCGCCTTATATTGTATTTTCCGATAAGACCCTTGTGCAGATGTGTATCGAAAAACCGACAAATAAGAATGCTATGCTGAAAGTTTCCGGTGTGGGAGAGTTCAAGTTTGAAAAATATGGAGAGCGCTTTCTGGAGGTGATCCGGTCGTGGACATAGAATATCATCTGATCCGGTCAGATAGGCGCAGTATTGGAATCGAAGTTGACCGGGAAGGAAAGGTGACGGTCCGTGCACCCTATTCCTGTGAGAAAAAGCGGATTGACCGGTTTCTTCTGGAAAAAGAGAACTGGATCCGACAGAAGGTAAAGCTTCAGAAGGAAAATGCAATGAAGCGGCAGGAAAAGAGAGAGATGCCGGAAGCAGAAAAGAAATATTACCGGAATCTTGCAAGAGAAGTATTAGGTGCAAGGACCGGATACTATGCCCGGAAAATGGGTGTGACCTATGGGCGTATTTCCATCCGGGAGCAGAAGACCAGGTGGGGAAGCTGCAGCAGCGTGGGGAATCTCAATTACAACTGGAAGCTGGTGCTGATGCCGCCGGGAGTTCTGGATTATGTTGTGGTGCATGAGCTGGCACACCGTAGAGAAATGAATCATTCCGCTGCATTCTGGAAGGTCGTGGCGACGTGGATGCCGGACTATAAAAAATATAGAAAATGGCTGAGAGATAACGGAAATCAGTTTTAAATGGTAAAAATAATCAAGAATTCGTAAAAAACAATCAAGAATCTCTTGACGGAACTTGTATTTATTTTTATAATAATAAGGTATATGAAAAAAACAAGGATAAGGATCAGTAAAAGATTAGAGTCTGTACAGAGAACTGCCGGGCGGTGCAAGGCAGCAGATCAAATCTTTGAACTCGCCTTTGAGTTCTTCTGCTGAACGGTTTTCAGATAGGCAGAAGCGGGAATTCCCGTTATAGAATCACAAGTGCGCTGCACCGTAAGTTATGTTACCGGGATGCGGCGAAGAAGAGTGGTACCACGGAATTTAATCTTTCGTCTCTTTGAATTTATCAAAAGAGGCGAAAGATTTTTATTTAACAGGAAATCCTGATGAAATTTCCTGTTAAATAAAAGGTTAAGAC
>JABLTO010138569.1_pt1 | contig 10529 bp, 9 predicted proteins | sample 7160091 | NCBI WGS metagenome assembly JABLTO01 (sample SAMN14651225, study PRJNA627086) | human gut metagenome | isolation source: feces | host: Homo sapiens
CCCGGCATCATTTTCATGTCACATATCGGTTCAGCTGCTTTCCTACGGCTGAACATATTTTTAGTGTTTTGAGGCATATCCTTTCAGCGTGCTTACCTGCTTTCGTCAAAATGATTATATCCGACACAAAATCATGTCAAAAATTGTAAATAACATTGAATTTGTTCTTTCAGCCATGGCCAGTTGTTGACAAACGGCGAACACTTCGCTATAATTCAAATATTGTTAAGCGGAATAGATCACGGTGAAGGTGCCGGTTGGATGAGCTGCTTGACAGGCGGCGTTTTTTCTCCGAATAGCGCCGAGAGAATACAAGGAGGTACAAGAAAATGAAAAAAATGGTAAGAATGTTGTCACTCCTCCTGGCTCTGGCCATGGTCCTTTCCATGGCTGCCTGCGGAAGCAGCTCCGCTCCCGCAGCCACCACTGCCGGAAGCACAGGAGACAGCACCACTGGGGCCGGCAATGGCTACGTTGTCATCGGCCAGACCTCTGAGGTTGCCAACCTGAACCCCATGCAGTATCCCCGGACCCCGGACAGCAATGTGCAGAACCTGATCTTCAGCTTCCTGGTCAAGCCCGATGCTTCTTTGAACTACGAGCCCGATCTGGCTGAGAGCTGGGACATCTCCGATGATGGCACTGTCTACACCTTCCACCTGCGCAAGGATGTGAAGTGGCACGACGGCGAGCCCTTCACTGCTGACGATGTGGTCTTCACCCTGACCAGCCTGGCGAACCCCGACTACGTAGGCGGCAACGAAGGCCGGGTCATGGACATTGTAGGCGCTGCCGAGGTCCAGGCTGGCACCGCCACGAAAGTTTCCGGCCTGAAGAAGGTGGACGACTACACCGTGGAGATCACCCTGAAGGCCCCCAACGCCGCCTTCATGGCCAATATGTACACCGTCATTCTGCCGGAGCACATCCTGAGCTCCGAGAGCCCCGCCGACTGGGGCAACGACTCCTTCAACCGGGCTCCCATCGGCACCGGCAAGTACAAGTTTGTAGAGTGGAAGGCCGGTCAGTACATCCGGCTGGAGCGCAATGAGGATTACTTCGGCGAGAAGCCCTCTATTCAGGAAGTGACCGTTCTCTTCGGCGATGAGACCACCCTGACTGCCGCCCTGCTGAACGGCGAAATCGACGTAATGTACAGCGTGCCCACTGCCGAGGTGCAGAATGTGGAGGCCGCCCCCAACGTGAACATCTTCACCTATGCCCAGATGAGCGTATACTACATCGGCTTCAATCTGCTCAACGATGTGGTTTCCGACATCCGTGTCCGTCAGGCCCTGGCTCATGGCATCGACAAGCAGAAGATCGTGGACACCGTCTTCGGTGACGGCATGGCCTACCCCTGCGAGGACATCTTCCCCACCATCCACTGGTCCCACTCCGACGATGTGACCGTCTATGAGTACAACCCCCAGCTGTCCAAGTCTCTGCTGGAGGAAGCCGGTTACACCATGGGCTCCGATGGCTACTTCCAGAAGGACGGCAAGCGGCTCCATGTGGTCTATGATATGTCCACCTCCTCCACCGGTGAAGCCATTGCCACCATGCTGCAGCAGCAGTGGAAGGACATCGGCGTAGAAATGGAAGTCATCACTCAAGACTTCTCCACTCTGGCCTTCACCAAGCTGCTGCCCGACAGCGGCAACGCTGAAACCACCGGCGACTCCTACATGATGTACACCCTGGGCTTCGGCGTAGAAGTCGATCCCAACGAGTACAATGCCTACCTCTCCACCAGCACCGGTGCCGGTTCCTGGAACTTCGGCCACTACAGCAATCCCAAGATCGATGAGCTGTTCAAGCAGTCTCTGCTGGCCACCGATCCTGAGGAGCGGGCAGACATCTACCACCAGATCGCCAAGGTCGAGTCCGATGATCTGTACTGGATCCCCATGTACGGCACCACCGGCGTAGCCGGTGTGGGCAGCCGGGTCCAGAACTTCACCTGCGACTTCCGGGGCATCACCTTCCAAATTGAGAAGTGGAACGTAACTGACTGATCAAAAGCACAGGGAGCCCGGCCCGGCGTTGGGCTCCCTGTGCTTTTTCAAAGGCCTTCCCTGAGAGCAGGACACGGCGCCTGTTCCCAGGGAAAGACTTTGACGAAAGAGGTGGCTTCTATGGAAGATCCTGTAGAGCTTCTAAAGGAACTGATACGTATCGATACAACGAACCCGCCGGGAGCGGAGGCGGCCCTGCTGGACTGCCTGGAGAGGAAGTTGGCAAAAGCCCATCTTCCCTTTGCCCGGCAGGAAACCGCCCCGGGCCGGGGCAACCTGATTTCCCGACTGAAGGCAGACGGAGAAATCACCCTGCCGCCTCTGGTGCTTCTGAGCCACACAGACGTGGTTGCGGCGGATCCCAGCCAATGGGTTCATCCCCCCTTTGAGGCCTGCGAGGACGAAAAGGGCTTCATCTATGGCCGCGGAGCCGTGGACACCAAGCAGCTGACCGCCATGGAGCTGTGCGCCTATGAGGCTCTGGCCAAGACGCCGGGCCGCTGCCGGGACGTATACTTCCTGGCGACCTGTGACGAAGAAAGCGGCAGCACCTACGGGCTTCAGGCCTTTTTGAAGGGCAGCGTCACCCTGGAGGGAGAGACGCTCCGGGGAGAGGAGATTCTGCGCTCCAGCGACGTCATCAGCGAAGGCGGCGGCTTTCCCATTCTGGCGGGAGGAAAGCTCTTCTATCTCTGCGAATCCGGTCAGAAGGGCTGCGGCACGGTGCGCTTCACCGTAAAAGCCCGGAAGGCCAAGGGCCCCTTCTTCGGCAGCGGCGATGGTATGGCCCGGGCCATGGCTCTGGCAGAGGATATCGGCTCCACCGTATTGGAGGAGCGGACATTGGAAACCGTCAAGGCCTTTGAGGAAAGATTAGCGGGAGCAGCCCTTTCTCCCATGATGGAAAAGATCCTTCTCGCCATGAAGCACAACACCATGACCGTTACCATGGTCTCCGGCAAAAATGTCAATACCGTCCAGGTCACCTGCGATGTCCGGCTTCTGCCTGGCTATGGCCGGGACTACCTGGAAGGGGTGCTGGAAAAGCTGGCCCAAAAATGGGACTGCGACTACGAGATCCTTTCCCTCAGCCAGGGCTACGAGGCCAGCCCGGAGAGCGTTCTGCTGGGCCAGCTGGAACGGGCCACCCAAGAGGCCTTGGGGGATCCCATGGCCCAGATCCTTCCCTTCGTCTCCATGGGCTCCAGCGACGGTCGCTTCCTGACCGGTCTGGGTGCCCGGGTTTATGGCTACAGTCCCGTATATCTGTGGGACATGACCTTCGACACCGCCGTGACTATGGTCCACGGTGTCAACGAACGTATTCACAAGGATTCCGTCCGTCTGGGTACCGACGTACTGAGCCGGGCGGCCGTATATGCTGTCAAGGAGGAAATAAAAAATGATTGACCGCAATGTTGTCGCAAAAGAGAAAATGGCCCGGGCCAAGGAGCTGATGAACCAGTACGGTATCGATATGTGGGTCATTTACGCCAGAGGCAAGCGGGACACCGCATTGGAACTGATGTTCAACACCGATACCAAAAACGAGGTGCTCTTCGTTCTCACCGCCTCCGGCCAGCGGATCGCCCTGGCACAGCCGGAGGACGCCGCCAAGTACCGGGAATCTCAGATGTATACCCAGGTGGTGGAAGCGCCTCAGGCCGAGCTTATGAAGCAGTTCAAAGCCATTTTTGAGGAAGTTTCCCCGAAGAAGCTGGCCCTGAATATTTCTACGGACGACGGACGCTGCGACGGACTGAGCATGGGCCTGTTCAAAAAGCTGGAAAAGGCCATTGGTGCCGAAACCATGGCCAAGATCTGGTGCAGCTCCTATGAAATGCTGGAGGAGCTGCGGGCGGTGAAGACCCCCATGGAAATTCAGATCATGAAGGAATGCAGCGTCATCACCACCGACATTTACGATGCCCTCTTCAAGCGCATCCATGTTGGCATGACCGAGGTGGGCGTGGCCAACATGATGCTGGAAGAGTGTGCCAAGCGGGGCGTCGGCACCGGCTACGCCGACCCGGAGGAGCCTCCCCTGGTGCTGATGCCCAAGGGCGGCATGTCCCACCGGGGCCCCAATGACATCAATAAAATCGAGGCCGGGGACGTGCTGGTCATCGACTTCTCCATCCGCTACTATGGCTACACCTCCGACATTGCCCGGACCTTGTACTTCCTGAAGCCCGGAGAGGCCCACGCCCCCCAGGAGATCCAGGATGTGGCCAACGCCGCCATTGAGGCAGTGGGCAACTGCATGGCCATGATCAAGCCCGGCGTGAAGGGCTGCGAGGTGGACCATGTGGGCCGCTCCACCATCCTCTCCCACGGCTATCCCGAATTCTTCCACTCCACCGGCCATCAGGTGGGCCTGGAGGTCCACGACGGCGGCACCCTGCTGGGCAAGCCCGGCAAGCGGGCCTCGGAGCAGCGCATCCGCAAAAATGAGATCTACGCCCTGGAGCCTACGGTGCTGCAGGACCGCAGCAAGGCCAGCGCCATCATTGAGGACAATGTGCTGATCACCGACAACGGCTGCGAGCTCATCAGCAAGCGGCAGACCGCCCTGATTGAGATCCCCTACCGCACGGCGGAGGGAAAATAACATGAAATTCACCGAGCAAGAAGCCCGGCAAAGCTTCTTGGAGCTGCTGCGGATCCCATCCGTTACCGCGACTGCCGGAGAAGAGCAGGCCTGTGCCTATCTGGAAGGCATTCTGGACCGGTTCGGCATTGCCCACCGCCGGATCTGCCGGGACCCCAAGCGGCCCAACCTGCTGGCCAAGCTCACAGCGGTCAACCCCACAGAGGATCCTATGATCCTGATCTCCCACATCGATGTGGTGTCGGGAGACCCGGAGAAATGGACCCACTGCCTGTTCTCCGCCGACTGCGAGGATGGCCGTATCTGGGCCCGGGGCACCCTGGATACCAAGCACCTGACCGTCATGGAGCTCTATGCCTTCCTTCACTTGGCAGGGCAGGAGGCAGAGCTAAGCAGAGACGTGTACTTTCTCGCCACCATTGACGAGGAGCAGGGCAGTGCCTACGGCATGGGTTATGTCCGCCAGGCAGAGCCGGCGCTCTTCCAAAGGGGCATGGTCATCAACGAGGGCGGCGGCTTTCCCCTGCGGATCAACGGCAAGAACTACATGATGCTCACCGTTGGTGAAAAAGCGGTGTGCAAGGTCCGCTTGACCGCCACAGGCACCGGCGGCCACGCCAGCGCTCCCGGCGCTGACCAGGCCATGCTGAAAATGGCCAAGGCCCTGAAAAATATCTTTTCCCGGGAGGAGGAGCTGCAGTGCGGCTCCCACCGGACCCAGAACACCCAGGCCGCCATTGTGGGCAGCCGGGAATGGGACAATCCCGTAGGGGCGGATATCTTCGGCTACGCGGGGCAGAACAGCATCTCCATGCGTTCCTTCCTGCTGGGAGAGCGGAGCAACGTGATCCCGGCTCAGGTGGAGGCCCTGCTGGAATTCAAGGTGCTGCCCTACAGCCGCCCGGAGGAAATCACCGCCTTCCTGGACCGGGTCCTGGAGGACTGCCAGGTCAGCTACGCGGTTGAGAGCTATGAAGACGGCTTTGAAAGCAGCTTCGACAACTCCCGCCTGCAAGAGCTGATCTGCCAGATCCAGCGCAGCTGTACCCGCTTCGGCTTTGACGGCGGCGTGCTGCCCATGCTGGCCCTGGGCCGGACGGACGGCCGGTTCTTCGCCGGAGGCAAGGCCATGGTTTACGGGCTGTCCCCTTTGACTATGGGGGATTCCTTCGATGTGATTCTGCCGAAGGTCCACGGGAACGACGAAAGCATTCTGGAAGACTCCTTCCGGTTTGGCTGCCGGGTTCTGGACGAAATCATTTGCAACAATTGCGGCTGTCCCGGAGCCATCGCTTCCGTGGACAATGGGGAGGTTTTATCATGAACGATTACACAAAGAACATTCAATTTATGGACAACATGATCGCCAGGATGAAGGATCTGGGTATTGATCTGTATCTGATCATCACCGGCGAGGGCGCAGACCCCATCCCCGGCACCTGCTTCGGTGTAGACACCGTAGGCTCCAGTGCCTACGCCTTCACCTCCCGGGGAGACAAGCTGGCTGTGGCCTCCGTCATTGATGCCCAGGACGTGGAAGAATCCGGTATGTTCGACAAGGTGATCCACTACCGGGAATTCTATCCGGACCTGGCCGCCCTGGTCCGGAAGCTGCCTCACAAGACCATTGCCTTCGACTATTCCGAAGAGGTGCCTCTGTGCGACGGCCTGACCATGGGCAAATACGAGACCTTCCTCCATGCCCTGGGAGAGACAGACTTTGTCTGTGTCAGCTCGGATACCTTCATTCCCGCCCTGCGGGAGCAGATCAAGTGAGGAGCGCTTATGAATAAATATGTTCGGAAGCGTCTGCTGCAGGCGATCCCCGTGATTTTCGGCATCACCATTCTCACCTTCTTTATTATGAAGATGGCTCCCGGCGGCCCCCTGGGCGGTATGCTCAGCCCCCGGTCCAGTCCCGAGGCTCTGCTCCGGGCCCAGGAGAAGCTGGGGCTCAACAAGCCCATTATCGTGCAGTATTGGAACTGGCTCAAGGAGCTGGTCCATGGCAACTTCGGCTACAGCACCTACAATGGCCAGGCGGTCCTGGACATGATCCTGGAGCGTCTGCCCGCCACGCTGCTGCTGACCGTGACCTCCTTCCTGCTGAGCTACATCATTGGCATTCCTCTGGGTGTCTACTCCGCCACCCACAAGTATTCCAAGGGTGACTACGGCCTGACCGTATTCTCCTTCTTCGGCATCTCCATTCCCAGCTTCTTCTTCGGCATGGGCCTGATCTACATCTTCGCCCTGAAGCTGCGCTGGCTGCCCACCTCCGGCTTTGGCTCCGCCACCTTCCGCGGCACCGGCTGGGCCCTGTTCTGGCACAAGGCCAAATACCTGATCATGCCCGCCACGGCCATGTCCCTGGCCAATCTGTCCACGGTGATGCGGTTCGTCCGCTCCAGCATGATCGAGACCCTGTCCCAGGACTACATCCGCACCGCCCGGGCCAAGGGCCTGTCCGAAAAAGTAGTGGTCTTCCGTCACGCTCTGAAAAACTCCCTGATTCCCGTGGTCACCATCTTCGGTGCCTCCATTCCCAACCTGTTCGGCGGCGCTTACATTACGGAAAAGGTCTTCGGCTGGCCCGGCATGGGTCTGCTGGGCGTGGATGCCATCAACAACCGGGACTATCAGGTCCTGATGGGATTGACCCTGTTTACCGCGGTGCTGGTGCTGCTGGGCAACCTGCTGGCGGATATTCTATACTCCGTGGTCGATCCGCGGATTCGCTATTGAGGTGTTTCTATGGCAAACGCAACGGTATATAAGAAGAAAAAAACCAGCCTGTTCAAAAGCGACGGCTGGAAGCGCTTCCGGAAAAACAAGCTGGCCGTCATTGGTCTGTGCGTCATACTGTTCATGGTCCTGGCCGCCATTTTTGCCCCGGTGCTGGTGCAGAATGACCCCTATATGATCCTGGAGACCCCTGAGGGCAAGGTCATGAAGGATATGTCCCCTTCCGCCAGCGGCACCATCCTGGGCACGGACAACGTGGGACGAGATGAACTCAGCCGTCTGATTTACGGTGCCCGGGTCTCTATGAGCGTGGGCATCGTCTCCGTAGGCATCTCCCTGGTGGTGGGCGTGCTGCTGGGTGCCGTCTCCGGCTATTTCGGCGGCTGGCTGGACAGCGTGATCATGCGTATTGTGGACGTGGTCAACTGCTTCCCGGTGCTGTTTCTGATCATCATCATCTCCACCATTCTGAAGCCCAGTATCTACAACATCATGGTGATCATGGGCCTGTGCAACTGGACCGCCACCGCCCGTCTGGTCCGGGGTGAGATCCTTCGGGTCCGGGAAATGGAATATGTCCAGGCCGCCGTGTCCCTGGGTGCTACAGACTCCCGGATCATCTTCTCCCACGTCATTCCCAATGTCATGGCCCCCATCATTGTAGAGGGCACCATGCAGATGGCCCGTGCCATCCTGACGGAGGCCTCCCTGTCCTACTTGGGTGTCGGCGTTCAGCTGCCTACGGCCTCCTGGGGCAATATGCTCATGAGCGCCAACAATCTGGCCACCCTGACCGGCCGCCCCTGGCAGTGGGTGCCGGCAGGCGCCTGCATCCTGCTGGCCGTGCTGAGCATCAACTTCATCGGTGACGGACTTCGGGACGCCTTCGATGCCAAGCAGAAAAAGTAAGGAGGAAGTCATATGAACCCAGAAGAAACCTATCGCAGCCGCCTGGCCGGGGTCCGGAAATACCTGACGGACAAGGGCCTGGACGGCGCGCTCTTTACCTCCTATGAAAATCGCCGGTACTACTGCGGCTTTACCGGCAGCAACGGCTACCTCATCGTTACAGACACCGAGGCAAAGCTCATTACCGACCCCCGCTACACCGCCCAGGCCCAGCTGCAGACCACAAAGGACTGCCAGGTCATTGAGTATCTCTACGACCGGCTGGGCACCGTGGCGAAAACCGTCAAAGCCATGGGCATCACCGCCCTGGTGCTGGAGAGCAGCCTGACCCTGGACGAATACCTGCCTCTGAAGGAGCAGTTGGGAGATATGCCGCTGCACTATGAGCAGGAATACTTCCTGGAGCAGCGCATGGTCAAGGACGCGGGTGAGATTGCCTGCACCAAGGCCGCCATTGCCGCGGCTGAAGCGGGCTTTGACAAGCTTCTGCCGCGGCTGAAGATCGGCATGACCGAAAAGGACGTAGCCGATGAGCTCCACTACCTGGTATCCAAAGAGGGCGCTGAGGCCATGAGCTTTGGCACCATCGTGGGCTCCGGCCCCCGGGGAGCTCTGGCCCACGCCTTCCCCGCAGAGAAGAAAATCGAAAACGGAGACATGGTGGTGGTGGATTTCGGCGTCATGAAGGATGGCTACTGCTCCGACATGACCAGGACCCTGCTTTTCGGTGATGTATCCCCGGAGCATATGCGCATTTTCAATCTGGTCCGAGAATCCCAGCAGTGCGCCTTTGAAAAAATCGCCCCCGGCGTCAGCTCCAAGGTAGTGGAGGATGCCCACCGGGTACCCTTCTTCCGGGAAAATCTGGACAGCTACGCCCTGCGGGGCCTGGGCCACGGCATTGGCCTGCAGATCCATGAGTGCCCCCGGGTCCAGATCGGCCGGGAGACCGTCCTGCGCCCCGGCATGATCTTCACCGTGGAGCCTGGGCTCTATTTCCCCGGTGACTGCGGCGTCCGCATTGAGGACGACGTGCTGGTAACCCAGTCCGGCATGGAGAACCTGTCCCATACCCCATACGAGATCCACATCGGATAAGGAGGCGTCCCATGAGTTTGTTGGAAGTAAAAGACCTGAAAACCTATTTCTACACCGATTCCGGTGTTGCCAAGGCGGTGGACGGCGTCACCTTTTCCCTGGACAAGGGAAAGACATTGGGCATTGTGGGTGAATCCGGCTGCGGCAAAAGCGTCACCAGCCTGTCTATCATGCGTCTGGTGGATCCTGCCACCGGCCGGAACGAGGGCGGCAGCATCGTCTTTGACGGCCAGGACCTTTTGACCCTGCCCGAAAAGGACATGCGGAAACTCCGGGGCAACCGGATCTCCATGATTTTCCAGGAGCCCATGACCTCCCTGAACCCGGTATTTACAATCGGGGACCAGATTTCGGAGTCCCTGAAGCTCCACAAGGGCCTGGACAAAAAGGCCGCCCGGGACCGGGCCATTGAACTGCTGGAGCTGGTTGGCATTCCCGAGGCGGGGAAGCGAGTGGACGAATACCCCCACCAGCTTTCCGGCGGTATGCGCCAGCGGGTCATGATCGCTATGGCCCTGTCCGGAGATCCGGAGCTGCTGATTGCCGACGAGCCCACCACAGCCCTGGATGTGACCATTCAGGCCCAGATCCTGCAGCTGCTGAAGGACCTGCAGGAAAAGCTCCATATGTCCATTATCATCATCACCCACGACCTGGGCGGCATTGCCGAAATGGCCGACGAGGTGGCGGTGATGTACGCCGGAGACATCGTGGAAAAGGCCCCCACCCGGGCTCTTTTCGACGATCCCAAGCACCCCTATACCATCGGTCTGATGAATTCCATCCCGGATATCAACGACCATGTTTCCCGTCTTCGTACCCTGGAGGGCCTGGTGCCCAGCCTGTACGATATGCCCAGCGGCTGTCGGTTCGCCCCCCGGTGCCAGTTCTGCTGCCCGGAGTGCGAAGCCCATAGAATCAATTTGACCACCCTTCCCGACGGCAGGCAGGTCCGATGCAGGAGGTTTGAGGCATGAAAGAAGTATTGGTAGATGCCAAAAACTTAAAGAAATATTTCCCCACCGGGGACAAGGACAAGCCCGTCAAGGCCGTAGACGATGTTTCCTTCCAAATTTTCCGGGGCGAGACCCTGGGTGTGGTGGGCGAGTCCGGTGGGAGAAGCCATCCACCACCACCGAGGGCAAGCG
>JABLTO010033051.1_pt1 | contig 10526 bp, 4 predicted proteins | sample 7160091 | NCBI WGS metagenome assembly JABLTO01 (sample SAMN14651225, study PRJNA627086) | human gut metagenome | isolation source: feces | host: Homo sapiens
CGCAGGCGCCCGTGCCGCATGACCAGGTTTCACCGCTGCCGCGCTCCCACACGCGCATGCGCAGCGTGGTTTCATCCAGCACGCGCACAAACTCCGCGTTTACGCGCTCCGGGAAGATGGGCGCACGCTCAAGCGCCGCGCCTTCCGCCGCAACATCGAGCGTATCCACATCCTCCACAAAGGCGACCGCATGCGGATTGCCCACGTTCACGCAGGTGATGCGGTGCCCGCGCCCGATTTCCAGCGGGTAATTCACCACGCGAGGCACGGGCAGCTCCACAGGCACGGCCATGGCCTCGAAGCGCGCCTGCCCCATATCCACCGCCGCCGCACGCACGATGCCGTTGCGCTTATACAGCCGCACCGTGCGCAGGCCGCGCGCCGTCTCCACGGTTACGTTCAAGTTGTCGGGCGGCACGATGCCCTTATCGTAAGCGTATTTTGCAAGGCACACGATCGCATTGCCGCCGAGCTCCGCAGGCGTGCCATCCAGGTTGTACACCGCCATGCGGAAATCCGCACGCTCGGATGGGTAAAGCAGGCACACGCCCTCCGCGCCGATGCCGAAATGCCGCTCGCTTAGGCGCACGGCCAGCCCGGCGGGGTTATCGATACGCTGGCGCCTGCAATCGAAGCAGATATAATCGTTGCCGCAGGCCTGCATCTTGGCAAAGCGCAGCTTTTCCCGGTGCCTGCGGCGGTGGTTGAGATCCACAAGTTCCGTGTTGCGCTGGCTGTAGCGGCTTTCCATGCTGTCCGCAAGCGCATTGGCCGTATCGATGGAGGTAAGGCATGGGATGCTCTTTTCCACCGCCTTGCGCCGGATGCGCACGCTGTCCCGCGTGGGGATGCGCCCCTTGGATGAGGTGGACACCACATAGCCGATCTTCCCTTCCTCCATCAAGCGCAGGATGGTATCATCCCCGGTGGAGAGCTTCTGCACCTCCGTGACCGGGAGCCCGGCACTGCGCAGCGCGCGGGCATTGCCGGGCGTGGCGTAAAGCGTGCAGCCCAGGTTCAAGAAGCGCTTCGCCGTATCGTAAATCTCCCCGCGGTCCGTGCGCTTTACGCTGAAGAGCACGCCGCCGCGCCGGTCCATCTGATAGCCGGCCGCAACAAGCCCCTTATAAAGCGCCTCGGAAAGCGTGCCGGCCACGCCGAGCACCTCGCCGGTGGATTTCATCTCCGGCCCGAGGAGCGTATCCACATCCGCCAGCTTTTCAAACGAGAATACGGGAACCTTCACCGCAACATACGGCGGGATCGGGTAAAGCCCGATGCCAAAACCCATGGCCGGCAGCTTTTCGCCGAGCATCGCCCGCGTTGCAAGATCCACCATCGGCACGCCCGTGACCTTACTGATGTACGGGATCGTGCGCGAGGAGCGCGGGTTCACTTCAATCACATAAAGTTCCCCGCCAAAGATCAGATACTGGATATTCACAAGCCCCTGCACCTTGAGCGAGAGCGCAAGGCGCGTGGAGCAATCCACGATGCGCTCAAGCATCTCATCATCCACATTCCAGGCCGGGTACACGGCGATGGAATCGCCCGAATGGATGCCCGCGCGCTCGATGTGCTCCATCACGCCCGGGATGAGCACGTTTTCGCCATCGCAGATCGCATCCACTTCAAGCTCGGTGCCCATCAAGTACTGATCGATGAGCACGGGGTTTTCGATGCCCTGCCCCAGGATGATGGCCATGTATTCGGTTACGTCCTCCGGCTGGAAGGCGATGATCATGTTCTGCCCGCCCAGCACGTAGGATGGCCGCAGCAGCACCGGGTAGCCCAGCGCCTCCGCAGCTTCGAGCGCCTCCTCCGTGGTCATCACGGTGCGGCCGCTCGGGCGCTTGATGTCAAGCTCCGTCAAAAGCGCATCAAAGCGCTCGCGGTCCTCCGCCATGTCGATGCTGTCCGCCGGGGTGCCCAGGATGCGCACGCCCTGCGCGCAGAGGAAATTCGTGAGCTTGATGGCAGTCTGCCCGCCGAAGGCAACCACCACGCCGTACGGCTTTTCGGTGGCGATTACGCCCATCACATCCTCCGGCGTGAGCGGCTCGAAATACAGCCGGTCCGCCGTATCAAAATCGGTAGAAACGGTTTCCGGGTTGTTGTTGACGATCACGACCTCGTAGCCGCGCTTCCGCAGCGCCCATACGCAGTGCACGGAGGCATAATCGAACTCGATGCCCTGGCCGATGCGGATGGGCCCCGAGCCGAACACGAGCACGGTTTTGCGCTGGCTGCGCTTCCTCGCAAGGAACTCGGCCGCCTCGTTTTCCTCCGCATACGCGGCGTAAAAATACGGCGTCTCCGCCCGGAATTCCGCCGCGCAGGTATCCACCATCTTATAAACCGGGAGCAGCGGGTTTGCGATCTTCTGCCCCGAAACCTGCTCGATCACCTTGTCCGGATACCCCATGCATTTGGCCTCCCGGTACAGCGCATCGGTGAGCGGTTCGGCGGCAAGGCGCGCTTCGAGGGCAACCAGGTTTTTGAGCTTGTTCAAAAACCATGCGTCGATCTTGGTGACCGCGTGGATCTCCGCGACGGAGATGCCTGCCTTGAGCGCGGCAAACACGGTAAAGAGACGCTGGTCGTCGCAATCGTGGAGCTTTTCTGCGAGCGCATCGCGGGAAAGCCCGGCAAGCTTGGGCGTATTGAGGCTGGTGTGGCCGATCTCAGCGCCGCGCACGGCCTTCATGAGCGCCTCTTCAAACGTTGTGCCGATGGCCATCACCTCGCCCGTGGCCTTCATCTGTGTGCCGAGCGTGCGCTTGGCATAGACGAATTTATCAAACGGCCACTTGGGCAGCTTCACAACCACATAATCGAGCGCAGGCTCAAAGCATGCGCAGGTTTTTCCGCCGGTAACGGCGTTTGGGATCTCAGGCAGCGTGTAGCCGATGGCGATCTTCGCAGCGACTTTTGCGATGGGGTAGCCGGTGGCCTTGGAAGCGAGCGCGCTCGAGCGGCTCACGCGGGGGTTGACCTCGATCACAGCGTATTCAAAGCTGTCCGGATTCAGCGCAAACTGGCAGTTGCACCCGCCCTCAATGCCGAGCGAATCGATGATCTTGAGTGCTGCTGAACGCAGCATCTGGTATTCCTTATCCGCAAGGGTCACGGCGGGCGCAATCACGATGGAATCGCCCGTATGCACGCCCACGGGGTCAAAGTTTTCCATGGAGCAGATGGTGATGCAGTTGCCTGCGGCATCCCGCATGACCTCAAACTCGATCTCCTTCCAGCCGGCGATGCATTGTTCCACAAGGATCTGATGAATGGGCGACATGCGCAGCCCGCGCTCCGCAATCTCCCGAAGCTCCGCCTCATCCGCCGCGATGCCGCCGCCGCTGCCGCCCAGCGTGAACGCGGGGCGCACGATGATCGGGTAGCCGATCTTTTCCGCGAAGGCGAGCGCACCCTCGAGCGTTTCGCTCACCACCGATGGGATCACCGGCTCGCCGATCTCCTCCATGGTGTCCTTGAAGCGCTGGCGGTCCTCCGCGCGGTCAATGGTATCGGGCTTCGCGCCGAGCAGCTTCACGCCGTGGCTTTCCAGGAAGCCTTCCTTTGCAAGCTGCATGGCGAGCGTAAGCCCCGTTTGCCCGCCGAGCGTGGGCAGGATGCTATCCGGCTTCTCCTTTTCGATGATGCGCCGGAGGGTGGGCAGCGTGAGCGGCTCAATGTAAACGTGGTCCGCCATGTGGCCGTCCGTCATGATGGTTGCAGGGTTGGAATTGACGAGGATGGCCGTAATGCCGGCCTCCTTGAGCACCTCGCAGGCCTGCGTGCCCGCGTAATCGAACTCCGCTGCCTGGCCGATCACGATCGGGCCGGACCCGATCACAAGCGTGCGCTGTATATCCTTATTGAGCGGCATTGCGCTTCACCTCCTCGATCAAAGCAATGAATTCATCAAACAGGAACCCCGTATCGAGCGGGCCGCCGCAGGCCTCCGGGTGGAACTGCACCGAGAAGCCGGGGAATTCCTCATAGCGCACGCCCTCGCAGGTGCCGTCGTTGGCGTTGATGTAGGTAAGCTCTGCGCCAAGGCCGAGGCTTTCGCCTACAACGCAGTAGCCGTGGTTCTGGCTTGTGATATAGACCCGGCCGGTGCGCGTGTTCTGCACGGGCTGGTTGGCGCCGCGGTGGCCATATTTCATCTTGCGCGTGCGCCCGCCATAGGCGATGGCCATCATTTGATGCCCGAGGCAGATGCCGAACATGGGCACGCCGGAATCGAACAGGCAGCGGATCTGCCGGATGATGGGCGCATTGTCCGCCGGGTCGCCCGGGCCGTTGGAGAGCATGATGCCATCCGGATTGAGGGCCAGGATCTCCGCAGCGGGCGTGCGCCCGGGCACGGTGATCACCTCGCACCCGCGCCGGATGAGTTCCCGCCGTATATTCGCCTTTGCGCCGTAATCGCAGAGCACAACGCGCCTTCCCTTGCCCTCGGAAAAGCTCTGCCTGCAGGTCACGGATTCCACGGCCTCGCGCACCCGGTAATTGCGCACCGCCCGCTTTTGCGCCTCGCTGAGCACGGGTTCCGCGCTGAGAATTGCGTTCATCACGCCGCGCTCGCGCACGATGCGCGTCAGCTGCCGGGTGTCCACGCCCGTTAAGCACGGCACGCCCTGCGCCGCAAGCCATTCGGAAAGCGCACCCTGCGCGCGGAAGTTGGAAGGTTCCTCGCACAGCGCATGCACAACATAGGCCCGCACATGCGAGCGCGCGCTTTCAAAATCCGCCGGGATCACGCCGTAATTGCCGATGAGCGGGAAGGTCTGCATGACGATCTGCCCATAATAGCTGGGGTCCGTCAGCGTTTCAAGGTATCCGGTCATGCCGGTGGTGAACACCAGCTCGCCCACCGCTTCCGTTTCCGCGCCGCAGCGCATCCCTGGAAACACCTGGCCGTTTTCCAGGATCAAATAGCCCTTTTGCATCGATGCCTCCTATAAAAATACCTTAATAACCGTTCGATCCGATTAATTATACATCGAATTGGTATAAAAATAAAGAGGGGATTCAAAAATAATTGCTGCGCATGCAGGAATGCATTTCATTTATTCTATAAATTTCTTAATTTAGACCAATAATTCAGAAAAGGGCTCTTTCAAAGCCCGGGCCAGTATGTTATACTTATTTAAATCATCTCCTAAAGAATCGCAACCTTAACCCCCTGGCACTCAACATGCCATAGCCGCATAGCCGGGATTTGTTCATACCACATGGTCTTTGCATATATCTGCCAGGCAGCAAGACTGGTTTATTGGCGGATCGTGCAGTGATTGTTCATAATTTATTCACACGAAAAGGTTGAAAATCATGATTTTGCGTTATAATTCCAGAGCAGAGCAGAGCAGAGCAGAGCAGAGCAGAGCAGAGCAGAGCAGAGCAGAGCAGAGCCATTTTCGCGCCTTTGAGCATCATTGTCAAGCCCTCCTTCCGTAATTTTAGTAAGAAAAGAATATCAATCCCATTCCTCACAAATATACATAAATATTATAGCAGATTCTCCATAAAACCACAAGTAGCGTTCAAAATATTGTCGGTCACTATTCTAAACGCATTACCTCTTCTTGCTTTTGAGTTTTTCTATTCACAACTATTAACTTAAAGCAAAAGACCAAAGTTGTAAAGCTTTTTGGGGCTTTTGGCTTCGGTCTTTCTTTTTTTGGGGATGTGCAACAGCCCCTTTTGTTTGTTATTCTGTTTTATAGCAGCGCAATGCCCGCTTTCTCACAGGCGGCGACGGTGTCGTCATCCCACAGGCTGACCTGTACTTCACCTACGTGGGCTTTGCCCAGCAGCATCATGCACAGGCGGCTCTGGCCAATGCCGCCGCCCATCGTCAGGGGCAGGGTGCCGTCCAGCAGCATCTTATGGAAAGGCAGCTCCGCACGCTGCGGGCAGCCGGCTTCCTCAAGCTGACGGCGCAAAGACTCAGCGTTTACGCGGATGCCCATGCTGGAAAGTTCCAGCGCACAGCCCAAAGGCTTGTGCCAGAAGAGAATATCGCAGTTCAGCGCCCAGTCATCGTAGTCCGGGGCGCGGCCGTCGTGGGGTTTGCCGCTCTTCAGCTTGCCTCCGATCTGCATGATGCAGACGGTGCCATGCTCCTTGGCAAAAGCATTCTCGCGCTGTTTGGGGGTAAAGTTGGGGTACCTATCTTCCAGTTCTTGGGTGGTGATGAAGGTCACGTTGCGGCCCAGGTGGATGTTTTTCAGTTCGGGGAACTTCCATCGCAGCTCATCCGAGGTCGCACAGACGGCGTCCACAATATCCCTCACAGTGTCCTGCAAAAAGTCCAGCGTGCGCTGGTCAGCGGTGATAACCTTTTCCCAGTCCCACTGGTCCACATAGATGCTGTGCAGGTTATCCAGTTCTTCATCGCGGCGGATGGCGTTCATGTCGGTGACAAGACCCTGGCCGGGGCGGAAGCCATACTTGTACAAGGCATAGCGCTTCCATTTTGCCAGGCTGTGCACGACCTCGGCCTCCTGGTTCAAGCAGGGAACATCGAACGCGACCGGGCGTTCCACACCGTTCAGGTCATCGTTCAAGCCGCTGCCCTGCATAACAAAGAGGGGAGCGGTCACGCGCTTCAAGTGCAGGGCCATACAGATTTTTTCCTGAAAGATGGTCTTGATTAGGCCGATGGCTTTCTGGGTGTCATACAGACCCAGCAGGCTTTGGTAGTTTTCCGGCAGAGTGATCTTGCTCATAGTTCCATTTCTCCTTTATATTTTTCTTTTCTTACAACTTACGCCTTGGCAAACTGGCTTTCGTACAGCTTGGCATAGAACCCGCCGCGGGTAAGCAGTTCGTTGTGGGTGCCGCGCTCAATGATGTTGCCGTCCTTCATCACCAAAATCTGGTCGGCATTTTTGATCGTGGACAGGCGGTGTGCGACGATAAAGCTCGTGCGACCTTTCATCAGTTCTTCAAATGCATCCTGCACCAACACCTCGGTACGGGTATCAATGCTGGACGTTGCTTCGTCCAGAATTAAAATCGGCGGGCGGCGCAGCATCACGCGGGCAATGCACAGCAGCTGGCGCTGGCCCTGGCTGATGTTGCCGCCATCCTCGGCCACCTCGGTATCATAACCGTTGGGCAGACGGCAGATAAAGCTGTGGGCACGGGCTTTTTTCGCAGCTGCGATGATTTCCTCTCGCGTGGCATCCGGTTTTCCGTAGGCGATATTCTCCGCAATGGTTCCGGCTTTCAGCCAGGTTTCCTGCAAGACCATGCCCAAGTTGCCGCGCAGGCTGTCCCGCGTCACATCATCAATGGGGTGGCCGTCCACGCGCAGGGTGCCGCCATTGATCTCATAAAACCGCATCAGCAGGTTGACCAGCGTCGTCTTGCCACAGCCGGTGGGGCCTACCAGGGCAATGCGCTGGCCCGGTTCCACTTTCAGGTTCATATCCTCAATCAGCGGCACATCTGGCACATAGCGGAACTTGACATGCTCAAACTCGACCGCACCGGCCCCGTGGGGCAGTTCGACGGCATCGGGGGCATCGGGCAAAATCGGCGTTTCATCAATAAAATCAAACACACGCTGGGCACAGGCCAATGCGTTCTGGAACTCTGTCATCACGTCCGAAATATCGTTGAACGGCTTGGTGTACTGATTGGCGTAGTTCAGAAATACCGACAAATCACCAACCGTGATGCCGCCCGCGATAGCCGCGAACGCGCCCAGTACGCCGACTGCCGCATACACCAGCGCATTGACAAAGCGCGTGCAGGGGTTGGTCATTGAGGAGAAGAACACCGCCCGCACGCCGCAGCTTTGCAGGTCAAGGTTGATCTTGTCAAACCGTTCCTCGGCGCGGCTCTCGTAGCCGAAAGCGCGCACCAGATGTTCATTTCCGACCAGTTCTTCCACCAGGCTGGTCAACTCAGCGCGAGTCTCGCTCTGCACCTTGAACATCGAGTAGGTGTGCGTCGCAATAAAACGCGCTACAAAAATGGACAGCGGCGTCAGCGCCACCACGACCAGTGCAATGCGCCAGTCGATGAACAGCATCACGCCCAACGTGCCGCAAATCGTCAGCACGCCGGTAAACAACTGGGTAAAGCCCAGCAGCAAACCATCACTGAACTGCTCCACATCGGTGGTGATTCGGCTGATAGCATCGCCAGGGCGGTGAGCATCCATATATTTCAGCGGCAGCTGTTCCAGCTGTTCAAACGCGCGCACGCGCATATCGCGCACCACGTGGAAGGTAATGCGGTTGTTGACCACATTCATCAGCCATTGGGAAACCGCTGTGCAGGCGACCGTGCCCGCCATAACAATGGCCAGTTTGGCCACACCGTCAAAATCCACCTGACCGGGGCCAATGATAAGGTCCACGGCCTTACCAGAAATAACCGGTGCCAGAAGGGTCGTCACCACCGTCACAACGGCCAGAATCAGCGTCAACGTGACCAGCCCGGCATAGGGGCGGATCAGTTCCAGCACACGGCGGAGCGTACCCTTATTCACTTTCTGCTTTTGCTTGCTCATAAGGTTTTCTCCACCTCCTCTTTGCTCAGCTGGCTCAGGCAGATTTCTTTATAAACGTCGCAGGTTTTCAGCAGCTGGTTATGCGGGGCATCCCCGGCCAGCAAACCGTCGTCCAGTACCAGAATGTGGTCGGCGCGCTGCACGCTGGCGGCACGCTGAGACACGATGAACACCGTCATGCCCTCTGTCTTATCTTTGATTGCTTTGCGCAGGGCGGCATCGGTAGCAAAGTCCAGCGCTGAAGCACTGTCGTCCAAAATCAAAATCTTCGGTTTCGGCACCAGCGCACGGGCGATCGTCAGACGCTGGCGCTGCCCGCCGGAGAAGTTGCGGCCTGCGGTCTCCACCGGGGCGTCCAGCATACCGGGCTTGGTGCGCACAAAATCAGCCGCCTGAGCAACCTCTAGTGCCTGCCAGATCTCTTCATCTGTGGCATCAGGCGCGGACCAACGCATGTTATCGCGGATCGTGCCGGTAAACAGCACGGCCTGCTGGGGCACGATGCCCACCATATGGCGCAGCTGGGCAAAACCATATTCCTTGACATTGTGGCCGAACAGCGATACCGTACCGGCCGTCACATCATAGAAGCGACACACCAGGTCGATCAGCGTCGATTTACCACTGCCGGTACCGCCGATGACACCAATCGTCTCGCCAGCCTTGGCTGTAAAGCTCACGTCCGTCAGGCTGGGGGCACCGGCACCGCGGTAGGTAAAGGTCACGTCTGCAAAATCCACAGCCGGGGCAGCGGAGTCAGCGGCCAGTTCCTCGGCCTGCGGGTCGGGCATCGTCGTATGCGTGTTCAAAATCTCATTCACGCGCATGCCGCTTGCCAGCGCGCGCGTTACCGAGATGACCAGGTCCGCCAGACGCAGCAGGCTGACCAGGATCTGGTTCATATAGTTGATGAGCGCGATGATCTCGCCTTGGGTCAGTGCGCCATTGTTGACTTCATGGCTGCCGCGCAGCAGCAAAGCAATGATGGCCAGGTTGATGACCAGGTAAGTCAGCGGGTTCATCAGCGCCGAGATGCGGCCTGCCATCGTCTGGATGTTCCGCAGGTGGTCGTTCGTTTCCACAAACGCGGCCAGCTCGTCCGCTTGGCGGGAGAACGCCCGCACCACGCGCGCGCCCACGTAGTTTTCACGGGTCAGCAGAGTGACTTTGTCCAGACCGTTCTGGGCATCATGGTAGATGGGCACCGTGGCGCGCATAATCAGATAAATGATCAGCGAGATCACGACAGTCGCCGCCACGAACAGCAGTGTCAGCCGCGGGCTGATGGTGTACGCCATGATCAGCGCGCCAATTACGATAAACGGGCTGCGCAGCAGCAGGCGCAGCGTCAGGTTGACGCCGTTCTGCACCTGGTTGATATCACTGGTCATGCGGGTGACAAGCGTCGGGGTGCCAATGCCGTCCAGTTCGCTGTAGCTCAGCGTATCAATGTGGCGGAACAGGTCTTTGCGCAGTGCCGTGCCAAAGCCAAGCGCCGCTTTGGCGGAGAAATACTGGGCCGTCAGGCTGCACGTCAGGCCGATTGCCGCCAGCAGCACCAGCAGGCCGCAGCGCTGCCAGATGAACACAGTGTCACCGTTTTTGATGCCGGTGTCAATAATACTCGCCACCACCAGCGGCACGAACAGTTCAAAGGTAGCCTCCAGCATTTTAAACAGCGGTGCCAGAACTGCCTGCTTTTCGTAACCCTTGATGTAGCGCATCAGTTTGTGCATGGTTCCCATCACCTCATACTCGGATTTTTGCATACTTTTTTATTATATCATATGGTTTAGGATTTGTCATTCCATGTTTTCCCTGGTTTCGAGGATTATTTACGCACCGAACGCCTATACTGGCAATAGGAAAAACTTAGGAGGCACCACAATGCTGTTTATTTCTTATAAAGGGCTGTCTCGTTCGGCCTCGCGCACGGTGCGCCGGGCGCTGCGCCTGGCCGGGCAGCAGGGGTGCGCCACGGCGGATACCG
>JABLTO010143993.1_pt1 | contig 10526 bp, 8 predicted proteins | sample 7160091 | NCBI WGS metagenome assembly JABLTO01 (sample SAMN14651225, study PRJNA627086) | human gut metagenome | isolation source: feces | host: Homo sapiens
CGCCCCTGCGAGCAAATGCATAGGGCATCCTGTTGATTTTCACAAAATGCATGTCCGCCTATGTGAATCCTGCCATTTATGCGGTGTTGCCTTAACAGATATTTTTTGCTTTCTTGAGTCAGATCAACATATTTCGCATTGTATGGAGTAAGTGTCCCGTTTTCTTCAATATCAGTAATTCGAATAAATCTTGCATCTCCAGTATCTTTTGCTTTATCTGTATAGCCATAAATAAACTCTGCAACATTTGATAGTTCTACATTTTCATAAGGTATAGTATCATTTCTTAATAATTTATCTCGATAATATGCATACTGCTGCCTTCTTGCTGTAAGCTCTGCTGTAAGCTCTGCTGTAAGCTCTGTGAATGTATCCAGTATGCGGACGATTTCGCGCTGGACTTCAAGGGGCGGGACGGGAAGAATTACATCGCACAATTTTGCAGGTGCAACTTCTATTACTTTTGTTCCATTTGCGATTTTGGTTTTCTGTTGATAGAAAGAGGAAGAATGCAGCCAATATACGAGATATTTGGGATTCATGGAATGATGGATGATTGCGGTATGTCCGCTTACTGCTACTTTGCCATCCCCCAACCACGCAACACATTTGCAAACATCTTCTATGTTTTCGCTGGTCACTGCCATTACAACATCATTTGGTTCTGCAAATTTCTGTTTTTGAGCAGTTTCTCCACTAATATATGTAATGGTTTCATTTACAAAAAGACCATAGCGGGTATAGATTTGCCCGTAATGTATACAGGGAACACCCAATTCAGCAAAGTCCTTTTTCTGAAAGCTGCCGCCTCGACTAATAGTCGCAATATCACCTAACCGCCTAAATGGCACACCATCCGGACACAATTTCTGGATAAATTCCTCAACTCTGTTCATACTTTTTCTCTCCCACAGGGTATTTTGCAGTAAACGCATCAAAACGTCTGAGTATTTCTTCTTCATCTGTGTCATAAACGCTAAAAAGAAGATCATCATCCGGGTTTGATGAAAATTTTACATTTTTACCAAACGCACATAAGAATCCTTGTATATTTCTTGTTGTTGCAAATGGTTTCCCCTGATGTATGGCTGCATAAACTGACTTCAATGCAGGAATATAAGCCTCCATCTGTGTTGCATTGGCACTATGCTTAATGGAATAATTAAAATGGTATCCATCATCGTTCACTTTCTCACATTTTATATTAACGAATTGCAAATCAGCATCCATCCCACAGTATTCATATATTTGAATGGCTTGTTTGCGTAAGCTTTTCGCTACATTTCCTGTTTTCACAGCAATCACGTTCTTCAGTTGTTTATCAACTGTGTCTTTAATATAAAGTATGATATAATCAACTGAATTGCTATCCACTGTCTCCAATTCATCAACCACTTCTCTGAACATGGGCATTAAATGACCTTTATTCGGAAATGTCCTATGTCCACAATTCAAAAACAAATGTGGAAAATGGCACTGAATTTCTAATAATAACACTAACTGAATCGGATTCTTACCAGCAACTTTTTGAATTTCTTCACGATATTCTTTTGCTCGTTTGGCATGGGTAGTAAGATTTATTTTCAGTGATGCTAAAAGTTCTTCATATCCAGACTCATTTGCTGCCATAGCCAATTTGAAAATATCTTTGACAAGTTTTTCTTTAATTTCTTCCGGTATTTTTTGCCCTTGCTCCCTTGCATCATGTGCAGCTTCATATGACCGCCATATATGATTACGGCATTCCGCTCCTATAGATTCACTCTTCTTTCCTCTCTTTTTTGTTGTTTGGTCAACCAAGAAATGTTCAATTCCAATAAAGACATCATCTTCATTTGGATTATTAGAATGCCATACACGGATTATGTCAGGTCGATCATTTTTAGCCCGCTTAACCGTTGCTCCAGAGAGCATATTCATAACATTTCGAGTCATAGCCCGCTTGTTTTTTGCAAGCTGAATTGCTTCATCTAAGCATTTTACTTCATTCTGTTCTTTCTTGCTATCATTTACGCTCAACAAAATCCCCCCTCATAATTGTATGTAAGAAATTCGTCTATCGTTTATAGGCATCAGACGCCCTCAATCTCCCCAATAATCTGGTCGATTTCCTCTCTCAATTTCTGCTCCCGTGCGACGATTTCCGCAATTTCTGCATTCAACTTCACAATGTCAATCTTTTCACGGGTGTCCTCCTGCTCCACATAGGTGGAAACGGAAAGATTGTAATTATTCTGCTTGCTGCCAACTTCCTCGTTCGGCACAAGGCGGGCAAAGTGCGGTTCGTCCTTGCGCGCCGCCACTGCCGACACAATGCGCTGAATATTTTCATCGGAAAGGCGGTTGTTCTTCGTGACCTTCACAAACTCCTTCGATGCATCCACGAACAGAACGGCGTTGTCCGGCTTGCTCTTTTTCAGCAGCATAATGTCCACGGAAATCGTGACATTCAGGAACAGGTTGGAGGGCAGCTGAATGATGGCATCCACAAAGTTGTTGTCCACCAGATATTTGCGGATTTTCTGCTCTGCGCCGCCGCGGTACATAATGCCGGGGAAGCAGACGATAGCCGCCGCGCCGTTGTTCGCCAGCCACGAAAGGCTGTGCATAATGAACGCCATATCGCCCTTGGACGCCGGTGCCAGCACACCGGCAGGGGCAAAGCGCGGGTCATTGATGAGCAGCGGGTTCTTGTCACCCTCCCACGGCACGGAAAACGGCGGATTGGAGACAATCAACTCAAACGGCTGGTCGTCCCAATGCTGCGGACTGAGCAGCGTATCCTCCCGCACGATGCTGAACTTGTCAGGATCAATGCTGTGCAGGAACATGTTGATGCGGCAGAGATTGTAGGTCGTCAGGTCGATTTCCTGCCCGTAGAATCCGTGGTCGATGTTTTCCCTGCCCAGCACCTTTGCCACTTTCAGCAGCAGCGAGCCAGAACCACAGGCAGGGTCATAGACCTTGTTGATTCGCGTTTTGCCGATGGTGCCGAGGCGTGCCAGCAGCTCTGAAACATCAGCAGGGGTGAAATACTGCCCGCCCTTTTTCCCGGCATTCGCGGCGTACATGCCCATCAGGTACTCATAGGCGTCGCCGAATAAATCGGGATTCATGCCATCGGTGGAGAAAAGCGGCATCTGCGCCACGCCGTTCAGCAGCTCCACCAGCACCTTGTTTCGCTTGGCGACCGTTTCACCGATGGCCTTGCTGTTCACGTCGAAATCATCAAACAAACCAGCAAAGTCGTTTTCCGCCTCGCCGCTGGCAGCGCTGCTTTCGATGTGGTTGAACACTCGTTCCAGCGTTTCATTCAGGTTCTCATCCTTATCTGCACGGGCGAGGACATTGCAGAACAATTCAGAAGGCAGGATGAAGAAGCCTTTTTCCTGCACCAAACTGTCACGTTCAGGTTCGGCTATGTCATCAGGCAGCTTCGCATAGTCAAATTGAGGATTGATTTCGCCCCGCGCAAGCGCCGCTGCTATCTCTCCCTTATTGATATAGGCTGCAAAATTTTCCGAAATGTAGCGGTAGAACATCGTACCCAGCACATAAGACTTGAAATCCCACTCCGCCACATGCCCCGCATGAACAAGGTCAGTAGCAATTTTATAAATTCGGCGGAACAACTCGTCCCGCTCCTGATCGTTCTTTCTGTCAGCCATTGTTGTTACTCCTTCTGGGCAATCCATGCCGTTTCAATTTCATCAAAGGGGATGCTGTTGCTCTCGCAAAAAGCCTTGATTTTTTTCATTGCCGCGATATTCGGCATGGTCTTTCCGTTCTCCCAACGGTTGATGGTACCAACGGACACAGACAGCGCTTTCGCAAAATCCTCCTGTGACAGCAGGGCTTTCTTGCGCATGACTCGCAGCAGCTCACTTAAAGGCGTCATCAAGCAGTTCTCCTTCCAGAATACTGACAGCATTATAGCATATACCTATCATTTTCTCAATTTCGCATAGGGAAAAAATGGGGAAATTCTCGCCGAAAGAATGGTGCTTGCGCCATCAAAGCGGGAGCTAGCCTGTGCGCGGGACTCTCACTGGAGGATTCCAAAGGGGGCCGCAGCCCCTTTTGGCACACCGACCTTGTGCGCAAGGTCTAGTGTGTTATACCTCTGCGGAGGGGATGCTGCTGGGGTGCTGCGACCATGCTGGGCTATCCATGCCGCAGTTTCCCAGCAGATGGCTGTATCCAGCCTTTTCGCAGGCAGTTTGCCTGTGCATCCCCGCCGCAGAGGTATACCGTTTGCGTTCCAGCGGCTTCGCACCATGCGAAAATCTGTGCTATAATGGTTATAACTACACTTGAAAGCAGGTGATGACCTTGACAACAGAAAGTCAGGACTTTATCCCCATGGGCGGGTCGTTCTTCAAAATTCCTTCTTCCAGCAATCTGCGCTGGCTGATTATGTTCTACGCGCTTCCCCGCAAGCTGGTGGAGAAACGTCCAGCATTTCTTTCCATGCCGCGGAAAATTCGAGAGGTTGTCCATAACGAAAAATGGATGCAGATGATCAATTCCGATATGTTTCTTGAATTGGTCTGGGACTGCTATGCTTGGGTCAGTTGGCAGTTCTTCAAGGTGCCTGCGCCGCACGGCGGCTATATGCCTGTCCCCGGTTCTTTCTATCTGTACTCCGGCAACTTTCCACTTTGGCGGTATGCCTATATAACGGTCGCACATATCCGGGAACGGCTGGACAAAATGCCCAATTTTTGCTTTCAGCGTCTGTTCTCTATGGGGAAAGATTACGAAGTGCCGTGGATGCCCTATGAGAATTTCTATGACTTTTTCGGACAGATGACCACGGAAATTGTAGCGGAGCAGCATTGGCAAGAAGCATTCGATATGCTCTGGGAACATCGTGCGCCTGAAGACTACAATGGCAGCAGCACAAAACAGCAGGATTTTGAACGCTCATGGTATCACGCTCGAAGTCCCAAAGGGGAGCTATCTCTGGAGCAGATAAAAGAAAATGATACTGAACTGCCTGCCAATACCATGTACCATGCCGCTATTCAACCATTCGAGGATCAACTGCTTGATGAGGCGCGGGTAGAGCAGTTTATACAGACTTTGCCAGATATAGACAGACAAATCATCATGCTTCGTATGCAGAACAATACCCTTGCAGAAATTGCGCAGAAGCTCAATTTTGCCAATGCCGGTACAGTCAGCAAGCACCTTGCAAAAATCAGGAAGCAGCTGGAGATTTACAGGAAAAAAGAATAAAATTTGTTGGAAACATTCGGCCTCGCTCATGCCATATTAAATAGAGAACACCAATGCGTTAGCTTATTACGTCATTTGCTCAGGGCAGCCACAGCAATGCGGCTGCCTTTTTGTGTCCTCTTATTTAATATAGGGAGGTAATTCATGTTTCTTACTGAAAATGCTAATAATGCTGAAAATAGCGCTGCGGAACTGAAAAACGCAGCAGGTGCCTTTCTGCCATTCAAGCCCTTAAAGCCCAGTGCAGATTCACTGCCGCCTTTTCCGATTGACTGCCTGCCGTCCAGACTGCGGAGTTATGTGGAAGCTGTCGCCATCCATACACAAACGCCGATGGATATGGCAGCTGGTGCTGCCTTGGGTGTACTTGCCACTTGTCTGCAAGGGAAAGTTAAGGTCGAAGGGAATATTGGGCACTACGAACAGACCAGTCTATACATATTTCTGATTGCACCGCCGGGATCACGGAAATCAGCAGTTATCCACGCTATGACCGCTGCGATTGAGGACTATGAGCAGAAATATAATGAAGGAAACAAGACGGCTATGCGCCGAAACAAGCAAGAACGTGAATCCTTGCAACGGGATATTAACCGTTTGACCCGGCAACTGGAAGTCAAGTATGACACGCTGACAGAACTGGAATTACAGCATACACAAGACAAGCTGGCAGAACTGCCGGAGATCAAGCCGCTGCAAATTTTCACTGATGACTGCACCAGCGAATCTATGATCAGGCTGCTGCGAGATAACCACGGGCGCATGTCACTCATCTCTGCCGAGGGCGGGGCATTTGACAACATCGTTGGACGATACACCAAGAAGCCAAATCTTGATGTGTGGCTAAAAGGCATCTGCGGTGATACCATCCGTGTAGACCGCATCAACCGTGAGCCTGACTACATCCGAAATCCAGCATTGTCCATGATTATTAGCGCCCAACCCGGTGTTCTAAGCGAACTTATGCAGAGCAGTCTGCTGGATGGCCGCGGCTTTCTGGCACGGCTGTTCTACATCAATATTCCCAGTGCTGCCATGCCAAAGTCCTTCCGATCCGCACCGATTCCGGCAACTATACGGGAAGATTATGACCATCTGATTTTTCATTTGCTGGATCTTTCTGAAAATGAGCCTATAACACTGCACCTTGCCCCAGAAGCTATAAACCAAATGGACGAGCTTTGCCATAGCGTCGAAGCCTATCTCCGCAATGAACACCGTGATATGCGTGAATGGGGAAGCAAATACATTGGGCTGGTGCTTCGGACTGCCGGACTGCTGCATATTGCTGCTGACGGAGCCGGAGACATCCAAACGGAAACGGTTGAAAATGCCATCAGGATTGGCAGCTATGCTTTTCACCATGCGTTGTATGCCTATTCCATATTGGGTGCAGACGAAACCGTTGAAAAAGCCCTGCATGTCGTTACGAAACTGCGAAAACTCAGCGTGACGAGCATCAGCCGTTCAGACCTATACCAAAAATGCCGCGGAAGATTCTTTCGGGATGCCAAGGAAATGGAGCCAGCGCTGAACCTATTGGAACAGCACGGATATATTTGGCTAGACGTTCCAGCCTATTCCGGCGTGGGACGCCCGTCAGTCGGAACCATCTATGTCAATCCAGCCGCTCTAAAGGATGACTTTTCTGCGTAAATAGTATTTTCAGAACGTAAGTCCGCAAAGGAGAAAAACCATGAGTTCATCCAGCTATGCTATTATGCGTTTCGCCAAATACAAAGGCCCGGAAATTGGTCGAATTGAAGCGCATAATGAGCGCACGAAAGAAAAATACGGCAGTAACCCGGATATTGACCGCAGCCGCAGCAACTTGAACAGCCATCTCGTTCATCCGCCACAGCATTACCGCGCTGAGGCTGAAAGGCAAATTGCAGATGCCGGATGTCGCGTAAGGTCAGACAGCATTCGACTGGTGGAAGTGCTTTTCACGGTCAGCACCGAGTACTTCGATGATAAATCACCTGGTGAAATCCGCGCCTATTATGAACGGTCTCTGACGTTCTTGAAAGAACGTCAGCACCCGGAAACGATTGTCTCTGCTGTGATTCATATGGATGAAGGGACACCGCATATGCATGTGACCTTTGTGCCGCTAACGAAGGACAAGCGCCTCAGTGCGAAAGATATTATTGGAAATCGGAAGAAGCTGGTTCAGTGGCAGGATGCCTATTACGAGTACATGTCAGCACGGTATCCAGAGCTTTGTCGTGGCGAAGCCGCTGCGCAAACAGGACGTACACATATGACCGTACAGGAATTCAAGAACTTTACCAAAGAAATTCGCAAAATGGCGAAACTGGCTGACAAGGTAGAAGCGCTGCTGAACGGTGTAAACCTTCTGAACGGCAAAAGTCGCTTGGAACAGCTCGTACCGCTGGTGAAAGACTTACTGTTGCGGTTCGGCAAAATGAAAAACCAGCTTGGACAGTATCAGGAAGCATTCACCTCAATTATGGAAGAAAATGAGCAGTTGAAAAAGGCAAATGAGAAACTGGATTCAACGTGCAGGCAGTATCATAGCCGCGATTTCAACAATATATCAGCGATTCAGCAGCTGGAGCAGCGCTGCCTGCGGTATGAAAAGCAGTTGTCTGCTATTCCAGCGGAAGTCATTGCACAGTACTCCCAGCAGCACAAGCCACAAAAAAACAGTCAGCAAAATAAACTTCTGATTAGAGAGGGATAAGAAAATGAACAGCAACCCATTTCAGCTTTTTACGACAAGCAGCAATCAAAAGTCTTTTCAACTACAGCAATACGGTCGATGTTATAAGAAGGTGAAGCAGCGAAATGAAGGCAGCTGATGAATGGCAGGAACTTACGAATATTCTAAGCAATCTAATTACCAAATATGCCTGTGTGCTGAGCAGCCCACCGCTTCATCAACAGGCTGACAAGACTGACCTTCATTCGGATGAAATATCTATGCCCAAAGACGCCATTGCTCCATCTAAAACAGCGTGATATAATATTATTGCACTATCTGTCTAAACCCGCTGCGGAGGAAGTTAAAAACTCCGCAGCGGGTGATTGGAGAAAACGATGAAGGAAAGAACGAAGGTATACCTATATACCCGCGTGTCCACCGCCATGCAGATTGATGGCTATTCACTTGAAGCTCAGAAAAGCCGGATGAAGGCCTACGCTGAGTTCAACGACTATGAAATCGTCGGCGAATATGAGGATGCCGGAAAATCTGGCAAGTCCATTGAGGGGCGTATCGAGTTCAACCGCATGATGGATGACATCAAATGCAGCAAGGATCATGTGTCTTATGTGCTGGTGTTTAAGCTATCCCGGTTCGGGCGCAATGCGGCTGATGTACTTTCCACGCTTCAGGTGATGCAGGACTTCGGTGTAAATCTGATCTGCGTAGAAGATGGCATTGACAGCTCCAAGGATGCCGGCAAGCTGATGATCTCCGTCCTGTCCGCTGTGGCTGAAATCGAACGTGAAAACATCCGCATTCAGACTATGGAAGGACGCATTCAAAAAGCCCGTGAAGGCAAATGGAACGGCGGCTTTGCCCCGTATGGCTACGATCTTATCAACGGCGAACTTCACATTAACGAAGAAGAAGCCAAAACCGTCCGGCTGATTTATGAGCTGTACGTCCATAAGAAGATGGGCGGACGGTTGATTGCGCAATACTTGGAAAGCCATAACATTAAAAAGCTATCCCATAAGAACACGCGGGGCGATATGTTCGCAGCAGCCTACATCCAGGATATTCTGCGAAACCCCACCTACTGCGGCAAAATCGCCTATGGACGCAGAAAGCAGGAAAAGGTTCATGGCACCCGCAACGATTACCGTATTGTGTGGAATGATGATTACCTTCTGACCGACGGCATCCATCAGCCTATCGTTTCCGTAGAAGACTGGGAGGAAGCACAGGCCAGACTTCGTTCGCAGGCAACAAAATATAAACGCTATGATCGGCAGGAAAACGAACACGCTTATCTGCTGACGGGCATCATCAAATGCCCGGAATGCGGTGCAGGTATGTATGTCAGCAAGAGTGTAAAGAAGAAGCCGGACGGTTCTTATTACAAGGAGTTCCGCTATTATGGCTGCAAGCATCGGCGGATGGATAAAGGACAGAAGTGTACCTTCAAAAATCAGCTGCCGATGGAGCTGATGGATCAAGCCGTTGCGGAGGTAATCGTTTCGCTTGTCAGCCGTCCTGACTTTGCGGCAATGATGGCAGAGAAAATCAATGCAGAAATCGACATATCTGCGCTGCTGGAAGAAATTGCACATTATGAAAAGCAGGTGCGCCAGCAGTATGCGGTGAAGGATAGACTGGCAGAGGACATCGACCAACTTGACCCGGATGACCGCCATTATCAGCGAAGAAAATCCGACCTTGAAGAACGGCTCTATAAGATGTATGATAAAATTGAGGAGACAGAGGAGCATTTAATCGAGGCACGAGCCAAGAAACAAGCGATTGATGCTGACCGTATCACACGGGACAACATCCTCAGTATCCTCATGAACTTCGAGAAACTTTACAGCGTTATGAGCGACATCGAAAAGCGTGACCTGATGGCGACGATGATTGCAGACATTCAGGTATACCCGCAGCGCCAGCCGAATGGTCAATGGCTGAAATCCATCCACTTCAAGCTGCCGCTGATTGCTGAGGAAGAACTGCAATTCAGTTTAGACAAAAAGGATTGGCTTGAAAATGTCGCCCTATTCCGCAAGTCTTCTCGCGCCTAAGCGCTAAAATACAGAGAAATCGAGGCATACGTATGGCAAAGCTATATTTTCGTTACGGTGCAATGGGCTCCAGCAAAACGGCGAACGCGATCATGGTGCAGTACAATTATCAGGAGCGGAACCAGCGCGTCCTGATGGTCAAGCCCGCGCTGGAGAACCGCGACGGCGAACGGACGCTAAAGTCCCGCTGCGGTCTGTCCGCAGAGTGCGTCTTTATGGAAGAGCTCGATGATGCGCTGGTACAGCAGCACGACTGCGTGATCGTGGACGAGGCGCAGTTTCTCACCAAGGCGCAGGTGGAATATCTGGTGCATGTGGTGGATGAGCTGAACATCCCGGTGATTGCCTATGGTCTGCGAGCGGACTTCCGCGGGGAATTCTTTGAGGGCAGTCAATGGCTCATGTGCTGGGCGGACACCATCGAGGAGGTCAAGACCATTTGCTGGTGCGGGAAAAAGGCCATCTGCAACGCCCGCGTCTACAATGGCAAGGTGGTCAAAGAGGGCGACCAGATTCTGCTGGGCGGCAACAACCAG
>JABLTO010104610.1_pt1 | contig 10514 bp, 7 predicted proteins | sample 7160091 | NCBI WGS metagenome assembly JABLTO01 (sample SAMN14651225, study PRJNA627086) | human gut metagenome | isolation source: feces | host: Homo sapiens
AAACTTTTCAAATACCGTACTGCCGGAATCATTGAGTCTAGATCCAGAATAAGAAGTTGCATTTGATTATCAATTCTTCCCATCATAAAAAGTACCTTCTATGGCAAAATTATTACATATATTTTACCATAAAGAAGGTACTTTTTCTTTACTTTGTCAACAGGTCCAATTATTTACACACTCATCTTTCCGATTTTCACCAAGATCAGCGTAAGTACTTTTATTTTAATTTATAATCCAGATAATGTCCGCATTACCAGATCTACATCCTTATTCTCCAACTCTTGGATAATATGTAAATATGTTTTCTGCGTAGTTGTCATACTTGCATGGCCCAATCTTCGTGCCACACTGGCAATTGATACCCCCGCAAACAATAACAGTGAGGCATGTGTGTGTCTAAGTCCATGAATGGAAATTTCTGATATTCCACATGCTTTACAGTGTCTGGTAAGTACATCATTCACTGTTGAATTATATATTTTGGTTTCACCCACAAAAATAGGTTCATCTTCAGGTAATCCTTTTGTTAACTCCGAAAACTTCACTACGATCTGCCAGTCAATCTGAATTTTTCTTACGGATGATTTATTCTTCGTAGGTAAGAATCCTCCATCTCCTTTATAATCCCATGTCTTGCTGATGGATAGGGTCTGTCTGGCAAAATCAAAATCTCCCGGCGTAATCGCCAGTGCTTCTGAAAAACGCATTCCCGTCTTTGCAACCAGCAAAATGAACCAGTCCCAATTTATCTCATCTTTAATATCCAAATGTGCAATTAAAGTATGTAGTTCAAACTGATTCAGATATTTAATCTTTTTCACCCTTGGAGACTTGCCTTTAATAATAGCTTTTCTGGTCGGATCTCTTTCTATCAGTCCGTCATCAACCGCATCTAAAATTGCGCCTTTTAATTGATGGTGGAAATCCAATGTAGTCTGTCTTTCATGCTCTTTCGCATAATCATTCAGCAGCTTCTGATATGTCGTTCTGGTAAGTTCACATACTTTTAACTCAGGGACAAGTCTCTCAACCCATTTCTGAGTCATCAAATACTTTGCCATTGTTGCGTCTCTGATGGCACCTCTTTTATATACTTCAATCCACTGCTGATAATAATCATAAAATAACTGTGTTTTGTTTACATCGTTCTGCATAAGTTAATCTCCTTTTCTTTACATTTACTTACGCTGATATAAACACTTAACAATGATTATGTATCTTATGCAATATCAATCAGTGGTTTAATCTCTTCGTCCAATACTTTCTTTAATTCTTTCATACATTGTGCATAATATTTAAATTTCGGAACAGCTTTTTCCTGCACCTCTTTATACGTCGTGTAATCTATCGTCGATTTGATCACACTTTCGTTTGGTATTTCTCCGTTTCTATAGTGTAATGCAGCATACATAACATCTTCTTTAGACGCATACCAGGTACGGCAAAAGTCAGAAACCACTTTATCAATACAGTCGTGTTTCATATTTTCGACAATATTCAAAATGGATTGTCCCCTGTATTTTCTTTCATCTAATTCGATTTCGTATACCAGATTAGACATAATATCTGCTACTTTTGCATTATCTTTTCTCATCTCTTCGATATATTGTTTCACTTCTTCAATCTGTTTCTGGCGTTCTTCTGGAGAAATATCTTCTTCATCTTCGTTCGGTGTAACAATATTCTGAATCAGATTAATAATATACTCATAATCAATCTTTGTATTGCTGTATGCCATCAATTCATAATCAGGATCTACTTCTATCTCTTCATCACCCACCGGCGGCTTATCCTTATCATCTCCGTCTGCAAGTTTAATTTCTTCCATTACGTTCTGATAACGACCGACATATTTTTCATATTCTTCTTCTGTAATTCCATATTTTTCCAACATGTTGTCATTATATTTAGTAAATGATTTTATCTGTGCGAATAAACGGTCAAATGTCTGAAACATCTTGGCAAATACTCTCTTCTCGTTCAATGACATATGTGCAACATCATCCGGTGTTTCTGCTGACACACGCAGCGCCGCTAAAGATTTTTTGAATGCCGGTTCTACTTTATCCCATTCTGCCAGAACCGCTCCTTCTGTACTTCCGGCAGAGTATAATTTCACCGCATTATCCACGCTTTCTTTGAATAGTTTTGGTGCCTGAAATGTCACAATCTGTCCATATGTTTTATTCTTATCAAAAATACGATTCGTTCTTGAAAAGGCCTGAATCAGATCATGCGGTCCCATCGGCTGTCTGTCTATGAAAATTGTGGACAGACACGGAGCATCGAAACCAGTTAACAGACGGTCAACTACGATAACCAGATCCAACTGTTCATTTCTGCTTTTGTACTTTGTATCTTTTCTTGCAAGCCGTTTATTTAAATTGCTATTATATCCCTGAATCTGTGAAAAATCATATTTCGTACCAAACATTTGATTGTAATCATCCAGTGACTTCTGCATCTTTTGCTGATTCACATGTGAACCTTCCTCGTTTTCTGTCACAGAGTATGTAATTGCGAATTTGGGGAAATCCGGAAGTACCTGCTTTATCTTTTCATCAATTTCCAAAGAAGTCTCACCTTTTTTTACTCTTGTAAGTAAATCATAATATTTCTGGGCCATCTGAATCGAACTTGTCGTCAGAATTCCCTCATATGTCTGACCTTTGCCATTCTGAAATCCCAATTTGTGATAAGACTTATTTAAAATGATATCCAGTACTCTTAGCATATGAGTCTCATTATCATACACGTTGACATTCGTCTCATCTTCCATATTCTTTGGTCCATTATGCTCTACCTGGAACCCAAGTACTGCATTATCATGAATCGCATTCTGAATCGTATATTTGTGAAGTCGCTTACCATATAATTCTTCTGTGGTACGTGGAAGATCCCCTAACTGAGGATACGGATTTTCCCCAAATCTAGGCGTACCAGTGAATCCGTACCACAGTGATCTGCCAAAAAATCTTTCTAATTCTCTCTTGGTTTTTGGCGTAACTGCTCTATGACATTCATCTACAACAAATGCAATTTTAAGATTTTTTATTTTGCTATACTCCGAAGTTCCTTCTTGCAGTCTTTTACTGATCAATATCTGCATTTTCTGGATCGTCGTTACAATAACCTGCCTGTCATCTGATTTCAACTTTTTCTTAAGGTCATTTACGTTATCCGTCTCATCAACATCTACCAGATCATTGTTCGCATATGCCTGAAATGCCATCGTTGTCTGCGTATCCAGATCTTTTCTGTCAATCAGAAAAATTGCCTTATCAATCGCCGGAATATCCATTAACAGATTTCTCGTAGCCTTGTAAGATGTCAATGTCTTTCCTGAGCCTGTTGTATGCCAGACATACCCGGATTTACCAGTTTTAGAAGCCTCTCGTATAGACTCAATTGCGTGAATCTGATATGGTCGAAGCAAGATTAATTTCTTTGCATCCTCATCCAGTACTGTATATCTTGCAATCATTTCATGTGCTTCTGGAATTCGAAGTACACTTTTAGCAAAATCAAGATAATTTGTTACTGTATTATTATCCCTGTCTACCCATCCACTCATAAACTTAGGATTTAATTCTGTATTATTTGCTGCCGCAAAATATTTGGTATCTTCCCCGTTACTAACTACAAACATCTGTACTGCTGAAAATATTCCCGTAAACTTACCTTCTCCAATATATTTCTTTATCTGACGGAATCCATCCATATACGAATGTTGTCTGTTTTTCAATTCGATGTGAATCATTGGAAGGCCATTAATCATCAAGGTTACGTCAAACCGTCTATCTCTTACCGGTAATGTATCGTCTTCCTCATTTTTTAACACACTATACTGATTAATCACTTCATACACACTGCTGCCGCCTGCGATATGCTCATGATTCATAACCACAAGATGCAACCTTTCTGTATCTCTTTGTACATGAACCTGTACTTTTCCATTCTCACCAACCAACCACTCGCCAGCTTTGTAGAAAGAAGAAAACTGCAACTGATTTTTCACCTGTTCAAATTCGGATTCAGATAAGGATTCTCCATTCAACCTGTCTTTATTATTCTGTTCCAGGATATATTTAAAATTCTTCCATAAATCCTCTTCTGTCTTTAAATCTTTACGATAGGTCCATTGAGAATCTCCGTAAACCAGTTGATCAATCAATTTTTCTTCTATTATTTTCTCTAATTCTGGCATTTTTGCTGCCTCCTTTGTGATTATTAGTGTGATTTGTATGTATTTCAGGGTGTTTTTAAGGTTATTTTGCTTATGCTGGTGAAGAGTGATGAGGTGGTCAAGAGAATCAAAATACTCCCCAATTTTTCGCTGTTCCTCTAACGTTGGATATGGAATTGGCATTTCCATAAACTGTGTTGACGAAATCGTAAATCTGTCAAATCGAGCACCTGAATCTCCGTTTAATTTCATGAAGCGATGCCACTTCGTAGTTTTAAAATAAAATTCCAAATATAGATTATCTATATCATGTGTTCTAAATACCGTATAAAGTGGCGACATTACGCCATTTCTACCAAGCCTGTTACGATTTATCGGTCCAACAGGAGCCGTTACAGAAATTCTAGGATTATAAATGAAGTCATCATTTCTGACGATATAATAACCATCCAGATTTTCATTGTTTACAATCTCTCTATCAAAATAGTCCTTCTGACTAATGATTCCCTGTTCTGCTGAGTTTGTAAACGGTTCTGAAAATTCATTATTTTTATTCTTCTCTGATACCTTATCGGCAATCTCGTTCAACTTACGCTGTTCCCAAGCGAGTAGTTCTTCTTTTTTTTCATTAATATACTTACGATGGTGAAGAGTGATGAGGCGATCGAGGTAATTGAACTGCTCCCCCATTTTCATTTGCTCTTCATATGAAGGTAACGGAATATCAATATTTAAGAATTCTCCATTTCGTATATGCACTTGAGTAGAACCATTCTTTTCAGCCATGATAATCTTCCGATATTCTGGACTATTTAAATACGCAATTAAAAAATCTTCCGAAACCTTTTTCTTCACAATTATGCTATATACGCCTTGTGGCATTAGAAAATTCTCAGAATCTCCACAAATCCGTACAATTCTCCCCATATTTGGTGCTGTTGGAACTAAATCTCTCAATGATGTAACCAACTCACCAGATGAAGTTTTGCTAGAAATATTTTTCTTAAAAAAATCTTCTGATACAATTTTGCATCCTGACATATCAGCAATTCCTAAACTATTAACTGCACCTTTTGGAATGGTTCTATATCCTTCATTTACATAATCATCTGGGGCAATTGATACACCACCTGTCAACTTTTCAATTACATCCCCCAACTTACGCTGTTCCCAATCGTTTGAACTCAATTTAATACAAAATTTGAACTTACGCTGAATCTCTGTAATCGTTCACTTTTTCAAAATATCTTCTAGTTTTTAATCCAACAATTCACCTGCTTCATATGAACATTTTATATAATCCGGATTACTATAATATACATTTGAATTAAAATCTGATATTTCTTCACTGATAAATGAATTATATACAGTCTTAATAGCTTCTACTACATTTGCATACAATCCCATAACATTCAATATCAACGTTTGATATACTCTTCCAATCGAAGTTACTGTTGGAACACTATATTTGCAAGTTGTAATATTATCAAAATTTCCTTCTACAATTTGATATTCTTCAACCCATTCATCACATACCTGTTCATAAGAGAGGCAGTGATTTACACTCGCAGCCTTTAATTGATGCAATAGGTCTTCATCTTCCATTTTTCCAACTATATCTTTAACTTTATTATGAGTTTCTCTTGCAACAAACTCAATCATCGAACATACATAAAATAAATCGTCTTTATTCCACTGTGTCCTCATCCGCATTTTCACTCCTTTCATACGCCAAACATTCTAAAGCTCTTATACTATGAAAACTAATCTGATGTGACGGATGTTTAAACTTTGCATATTCCCAGAATACAGCTTTGCTTATATTTCCACTTAAATAATCATTTACAAAATTCCAGATTGTATCATCTGCCATTGGACCTTCCACAATATCATACTCATGCACTTTTCCAGCTCGGCATTCTGCAATAAAATCTAGCCATTCATCGCACATCTGATCAAATTTCTTTATTTTTAATTGTTTGTTTTCTGTATATGAATATACATTAATTATTCCATGTTTATGTTTTCGTTCTGCCCATCTATATGCCTGTTCATAACTTTTTGTACAGTAAAATCCCCACGAGAAATCTTTTGTATATCTTGTCTTTCTAATCTCAGGAAATTCTACTATCTGACCGCTTCCATGATATAATTCCACTTTTTTGTCCATCTTTCTCACTTCTTTCATATTTTATACTTTAAGTTTCTTTTCACTCATTATTATCTAAAATTTCTTGCTATAGATTATACTCATCGTAAGCCTTATTCTTCTACAATACACTTTTCACTAATTCTATCTATTAGTGCTTTCTCAATTTCAGTATCAAAAAGTATAGTTATTTTTTATATAAACATATTTTGTAGCATAAATTTTTTAATATTCTGTAATTCTTCACACTTATGCTGGTGAAGAGTAAGTAGGTCATCCAATTTATTTAATAAATTCACTATTTTGTTTTGCTCTTCCAGACTCGGTACAATAAATGGCATATTCAAGAAAGTGTCTGTATGTATTCTTTTTGCTTTTCGACTTCCATCAGCAATTATTCCATTCTTTTCATAGAAGCTAGGCTGTATTGCCGTGTAAAACATAAAGTATGGATTTACTCCATCACAATCAAAAGTTGGCACATCAGCAGTAGTTTCAAGGCCTTCCAGCTTCTCCGGTACTACTCCAAAAGCACAATTTAAGAAGTCTAACTTGCTGTAAATAAATTGTCCTGCATGTCTTGTAAAATATTGAGTATTTGCACTGCCAGCATCATTTTTTTCATAGACACCTTTGCCCCAAAGCTTGACTGTCATCTTATGAGCAACGTCCCCTTTGTGACCAGATTCTCTACTTTCAATTAGAAATTCTCCAACCTTACGCTGTTCCCAATCAGCAGTAAAACCGGCAAATCGAATTTCTGGAATTTTTTCTCCTTTTTGTGGAAACATTTTTTGAAGCATAAATTTTTTAAATTTTTTCGTTTCTACACACTTTCGCTGGTGAAGAGTGATGAGCCTTTCTAGTTCCTCAAAATACTTTCCTATCTTCGTCTGTTCCTCAATATATGGTGGTATCATCAGCTTCGTCTCAAAGAAATCTATTGGTGCAATATTTAAAAGTCCATGATTTCTCGCTCCTTCTGTAGCAATCTTATGAATACCTTTATGCCACAAATTTGTACTGTAGTACGATACCAAAAAATCAGAATCTACGGGATTATTTTCTTTTATCCTAAATACGATATAAAGCGTTGATAATACGCCATTTTCATAACGATCCAGCCTTTTAACAGCTCCCCAAGGAGCATCTGTTGAAGTGCTTTTATTATAAGCGAATTCTCCATTCTCAATCAGATAATACCCACTGACATCTTTGCTTGCTACTCTCTTATCAAAGAATTTATTCTGATCAATAAGTCCATATTGAGCCGATATTGTAAGCGGTAACTCTGAGACTAAATCTTGATTTTTTCTTGTTACACGATGAACCAAATCCCCCAACTTACGCTGTTCCCAATCATCTGTGTATCCTTCAAATCTAATCGTTGGTTTTCCCATATCTATTTACCCTCCATCATGCCGATCAGATCATTCAAAGAAGACATAATCGTTTCATCTGTAGAAGTTAATTGTTTCACAAGTGATAAAAATTCTCCTTCTACTTTTTCAATCTCTTCATCAGTCTTTTTCATATCTGTCAACAGTGTATTCAGGTCAATTGGTTCCTCTTCTTCAAATGTATCTACATAACGAGGAATGTTAAGATTGAAGTCATTCTTTTCAATATCTTCAAAGCTTGCAAGAAATGCCTCTTTTTCTACCGTTTCTCTTTTCGTGTATAGATACATCACTTCATCAATATGCTCATCCAGCATTTCATTCTGCTTCTTGCCCTTATTAAATTTCTTAGACGCATCAATGAATAATACATCCCTGCCATCTCTGTGTTTCTTCAATACAATAATACATGTCGGAATGGACGTATTATAGAATAAGTTTGCCGGAAGTCCAATGACTGCATAGATGTTACCTGCTCTAAGTAATTTTTCTCTGATTTTCCCCTCTGCCGCGCCACGGAAAAGTACCCCATGTGGTAATACAATCGCCATCGTTCCATTATTTTTCAGATGATATAATCCATGTAATAAAAATGCATAATCCGCTTTTGATTTTGGTGCTAATACTCCATACTCACTAAAGCGCTCATCCTGTAAGAATCCTGCAGTGGCACTCCATTTTGCCGAATATGGTGGATTCATAAGTACCATGTTAAAATCTGTTTCTTCATCTGTCGGCCAATCTCCATCTAAGGTATCACCATTCCGAAGTTTTTGATTTTCTGCTACGATTCCATGAAGAAACATATTCATTCTGGCAAGGTTATATGTTGAAGTATTTAATTCCTGACCGTAATATTTAATATACTGTGGCTGTTCAGAATATTTCTTTGCATTTAAAAGAAGTGAACCAGACCCCATACAAGGATCATATACGGACAGACCTCTCTTTTCTTCCTGCCCGGCAATCGCAATTCTGGTCAATATTTTTGATACGGCCTGCGGTGTATAGAATTCTCCTGCTTTCTTACCCGTCTCGGATGCAAACTGACCAATCAGATACTCATATGCATTTCCTAATATTTCTGCATCTGAATTCAATAAATCAGCCTTATCAATTTCTTTAATCAGATTTGCAACTGTATCACTCTGTTTCTGATCACCGGTTCCCAGTCTGTTTGAATAGAGATCAATATCAGTAAACAGATCCGCAAATATCGGATCACTTTGCTCAATATTATTAAATGCTTTTTGTAATTGCTCACGATTAAATGCATTATTTCTGGCTGCATCTGCAAAATATGTATATGTCAGTTCTGGTTCTATTACATAGTGACATTCATCTCTCATTTCCTTAACCAAGTCTTCTGCATATTCACCTTTTAATTCTTCTTTATAAGCTTCCAATGCTTCTTTTAACGACTCTGGTTTATCGTCACAAATCATGTCATAGACTTTTATCAAAAATGAATCTGATAAATACTTGTAGAATACAATTCCCAACAGATAATCTTTATATTCATTTGCATCCATTTTAGACCGGAGTATGTCTGCCCCACTCCATAACACGCTGATCAGATCTTTACTGTTTTCCGTTTCTGCCATTTTATTTCCTCCACTGCCATTGTTCTTTATTTCGTATACTAATACATCTATTTACAAGAATCTCATTTGATATATTAGAAAACTTCTGTTTTTATCAGAATATCACAAACTATTCTTTACATCAATAATGCTTTCCTTTTTCATGGTCTCCAAATAACTGCATCCATTAGTAACATGCACCGTCAAGTGTACAAAAAATCGGAAAGATCTCATTTTAGATTTCTTTCCGATTTTAGAAAAATTATAGTAATTATTTCACCAGATCTGCAACGCAAATCTCAAGATCACCATAAATTGTCACAGTAACTTCATCATCGAAGGAATATTGCATAGAATCCTCCGTACCTTCAAAAGAGTACACCTGTACGGTCTGTTTCAGTGGATTAACAATCCAGTATTCCCGAACACCGGCAGTACGGTATTTGAAAAGTTTTGTCAGATAATCCATTCTCTGACTGCTTGGTGATACGATCTCAATAATGAAGTCAGGCGCACCGTTGCATCCTTTATCCGTAATTTTTGATGGATCACATATTACCGAAATATCCGGTTCCACATAATTGTAATCATCCTGATTCAGAAAAACTGCAAATGGTGCAGGTAAAACCTCGCAAGGACCACCTTTTGTCTTGATATAGTCTCTTAATGTAGCAGATAGCTCCATTACAAGCCGCTGATGCTGATAGCTTGGCGGCGCCATATCATAAATCTGTCCATCAATGAGTTCTGCACGTTTTCCTTCCGGAAGAGCATAAATGTCTTCGATGGTATAATGGTCATCTTTTAATAATGGCATATGATCACATCCTTTCACATTTCTTCTATCCACCAAAGAATATCCGGTGCACATCATTAAACATCACAAATACCATCAATGCCATCAACAGCACGATTCCTGCGAAATGCACATACCCTTCCTTCTCCGGCGGCACACGTTTTCCTCTGATTGCCTCCACAAAAAGAAATACCAGACGTCCCCCATCTAATGCCGGGAGTGGCAGCAAATTCATAACTCCAAGATTCGCAGACAACAATATTGCCATATTTAACATCTGTACCACAACTGCAAATACTCCGTAAGAACGGCTTTCTTTATAGGTTGTATCTACAGTACTTACAATTCCCACAGGGCCCGAAAGTTCATTTACTCCAATCTGGCCTGTCACAAGCAT
>JABLTO010022998.1_pt1 | contig 10511 bp, 9 predicted proteins | sample 7160091 | NCBI WGS metagenome assembly JABLTO01 (sample SAMN14651225, study PRJNA627086) | human gut metagenome | isolation source: feces | host: Homo sapiens
GTCAGATTCCATGATCTGCGGCACACCTTCGCAACGCTGGCGCTGGAAAACGGCATGGATGTGAAAACCCTCTCCGCCATGCTGGGCCATGTGTCCGCGGTGACAACGCTGGACATCTACACCCATATCACCGGTGATATGCAGCGCGCTGCTGCCGCCAGCATCGACCGGAGCATCGGCAAGGCAGAGCCACAGGAAGAAGCGGAGCCGGAGCGAAAAGGTATCGTAGATTTCCATCCCTATGTGGGGAAGAAAAGGAAACCAGGCACCGGCTGCGTCAGCGAACTCAACGACCACTTGTTTGAGGGACGCTATTCTCCCATATGGCCGGACGGGACACAGCATTCCCGCAACGTCTACGCCCACACCCGCGAGGAGTGCGAGGAAAAACTCAAGGCGCTGATCGCAGAGATGAACGAAGAACGCAAAAATCTCAAGGAGCAGCTTGCGGGCATCGCCCCGCCGGAAAAGCTGACCAAGAAACAGCGCAAGCTGTGGGACTATATGCGCCTTCACCCGGAGGTCACGGAGTTCTCGACCATCGCCAAACGAACCGGACTGGCACGGAATACGGTTAAGAAGCACTATGGGGTGGTAGCGGCAATGCTTGGTAGAGCGTAAACGATAAATGTAGATTCCTCTATGTACCAGACGCACTCACGGGTAGGAGTGGATATTTCCCAAATTCCGCATCTGCATTCCATTCGGAAATATTTACAACTTTCACTTCGTCGATTAATCTGCGGCCAGCAATTGTTATCTGTCTTTGCAGCGCAAAAGGTAAACGCTTTTGAAGCTTATTGCGAATCATTAGCCTGGTTGTGGAATTACCAGCCGGGTATTCAAGAATATAAATCAGCTTTTTAGGTTTATCTTTCCCTGATAGATAGAGCCAATGAAGTGTATCGTAGTATTTCTTTGCAATATTTTCCAGCTTGTTATCAGAACATGGTTGAAACCGTTCCGGGTGGGCAGCTCCAGGAATACTGGCATTTTTATACTCCACCAACAAGATATGGCTGTCGTTCTCGATTACAAAATCCACATCACACAAAAAGCCGAGGATACCATATGCGTGCGCCGGATCTTGGAAGCAACCATGTACTGCATCCGTTGACCAAATTGCATTTGTACAGTCAAGCGAATACTGGCCATTTTCTTCTATATATTTCATAGCCATATACTGCCTCACAGTTCCATGTTATAGATTTCATTCAGCAGTTTATCGAAGGAAGAAATGATTGGGTTATTTTTCAAATCAGAAAAAGCTTCAGACTGCTCATATGCAATACCATTGGATTCCTTTGTGTGGAAAAAGCTGTGGAACAGAATCTGGTCTTCTCCTTTTTTCCTTACTGCAAAATAACTGGCAAACATATAGTCATGGGTAGAAACAAACACCTGAACACCTTTTCTCTGCAATTCCAGTAGCATTTCCACAATGATTGCAATGTAAGTGGGGTTGATGTTGGCTTCGGGTTCATCCCAGAAGAGAACAGATCCTTTTTCCAGTGTTCCGTTTTTTACCAGCTGCCACAAAAGTGCCATTTTACGGATTCCCTCTGCAACAAGATTGAACTCTTGTTTGGAGCTTCCGCTTTTTAGATAAAACTCATCACGGCTGGCATCGTAAAGCACGGTTCCATGCGTGATTTTTTCTATTGCTTTCAGCATTGCTTCTTTGGCGGTACTGTTTCTGCCTGCAGAAATATCCACCTTGGCAGCATTAATAATATCCAGATAGGTATCATCGAAGCGAACATTGTCCATCTCCGATGCAGCATTCAGATTATAGCTGTGGGACAGGATCTCTTTTGCAGGAATAAAGATGCTGCTCATGCCTGCAAAGGATTCCTCCCAGCCATCCTCACCGGTAACATCGGCATCCCACTTTTTGGTTTTTCCATGAAAAGATGCCGTGAGCACCCGATCCTGTCCACACTCTCGTTCTCCTGCAGTAATCCGAATGAGGGCAGCACGATTGCCCGGCTTTCTGGTAATTAACCGAGAAATCTTGTAGTCATCCGGCAACATGGTGGAAACCAGTTTGTGGGAAAAAGATATCTTCTTGCTGACACTTTGGCAAGCGGAGTATAGTGCCTTCATAATATGTGTTTTTCCTGTTCCGTTTTCGCCAATGAATACATTGATTCCAGGAAGGAATTCCAATTGTTGATTTTCAAAAACTGTGTAGTTTTCCAGCCTGATTTTTTTGATAATCATAGTCAATCACTCCTCCTTACTTTATTTTCGCCAATACATCATGGAACAATTCATGGTTTTTCTTCACGCCATCGTTCAGGTCAATGGGGATCATCTGTCAGCCAGGTGGTGGATTTTTCCTTTGTAGCCTTGGATCTCAGTTGCCTGCTCCCGCAGGGGGGGGGAGGCGCTTGCTCATCTTCATGCGCTTACTGGTAGAGGCGGAAACAATGCGCTGCTCCAAATCGGCAATGGCGGTGCGGTAGCGGCTCTACTGCTCATACACATAGTCGGTGTGGATACGAGTGATGGTGTCCGGCTGGTAGCGGTGCATATAAATCAGGCACTTGAAGTCGTTTTTCTTGCCGGAATCGAACAGCCAGTATATGGGTCTTTTGTCTGAACTTGACGCGGAGTATGTTGAGCAGTAATCTCTGAAAAAGTCGTTCAAGAACAGATGCTCAATATCTGCAAATCAATAAACTGGAAAGCCCTTTTGTGCGGCTTAAAATAATTACCAACATAATCAATTAAGCGACTTTTTCGAATTGAAAATGTAGTAGAACCCCAGTCGATTCCCCAAATACCTCACCACATGTGAATGAGGCTGTCAATTGTGTGATTTTTGATAATTGCAGCTCTGAGTTTTTTAAACGAAGTAAGAAACAGAATAGACGGCTGCGTAATCATAGAGTAGAAACCACCGAGCCTTGTCATATTTGCTGCTCTTTCAATAAATACAGCAAACATATCCGTTTTCCCATTTGCGTAATGTGTTTTTACATGCTCCTGAAGTTTATCACCCATACCAGACGCACCCATATACAGCGGATTGGGTCACCACCACATCATATTTCTGTGCCAGTGCTTCCGCTACCTGCACCAACGGCAAGAGCTGACTGAGTGCCGTTTCACGGGAGAAGTCAATGTCATCCCTGGTTTCATTAAACCGCTTATAGAGGGCAGGAAAGTCTGTCGGGGTCGCGGTCAGAATGGAACCGTATTCCTTGGCATCGTGCAGTTCTTTGAGGATGGTATCCATCGTTGCTTTCCACTTGGTATCACCGTTCACAAAATAGTCCTGAGTATACCTGTCCAGATGGTTGCTCTTCTCGATGGCATACACATGGGGCTGGATGCCACGGCTGAAGAACCGCTAGTCATACTGTCAGGCTTTCATTATCACGGCAAAATAAGCCAGTTGTGCTGCACGGTCACTAATATCCAGACCATGCAGATTGTTCTCCACGATGCTGACTACCGCTTCACGGGTGGTATAGCCGTAGCTCTTATAGATCTGCATCAGCACATCGAACAGATAGGCAAGGATATGGCCGGAACCGCAGCATGGGTCGATGACCTTGATCTGCTCTGGGGGCAGGCCGCATACTCTTTGCGGATTTCTGCCAGCTGTGCCTGCGCTTTCGGTTCCTGCTGTGCTTCCTCCAGATAATAGTGCCACTTGGTATCCTCCGGGTCACAGTTCCCGGCAGCATACCGTAAAATAAAATTATTGTAGCAGATAATGCCGGAAAATTCAAGTTCCCATCGTATCTACGCCGAAAGTCCTGATTATACCTGTTGGAAATGAGGAGAAATTTTGAGCTTTCCAGGGCACCCCCTACATCGATACCACAGTTGCCATATTGCATCTCTGACCACAGGGGCAATAAGGTTAAGTGCATTTCCCGAAACGGGGCTTCTGATGCAGAAAAGTCGCCTTTTTGGGCGACTTTTCAACGAAATATGGACTGTGTTGACAAAAAAGATGCGCTTATTTTCAGTCTCCCAAAAATTCTAACTGTGCTTGTTCCCAATATGATAATGTAGGTTTAATCTTTAATACACTTTTTCGCACCCATTGTTCATAATCATAGTTATCCAGCTTTTCACTATTCCGTGATTCCTTGAGCATTGAGTTTAGGCGAATCGCCAGTTCACGAGGTATGCCGATATCAATCATCTTTTTAGTGGTTTTCTTATATGCTCCCGCTTGAAGACTGCTGACTATTGTACTGGCTGGATTTTTCATTTCAACAACCGGCTTAATCAATAATGGAATATCAAAAGAAGCTGTCTTTTGAAGCATTTGAATTTTATCCTCAATCTTTAACTGAATATCTCCAGCGGAATAAAACTCGTCTTTAAAGAATTCAGATAAAGGGACTTCGATAGCCCATCTAATGCTTTCTCTGCATAGTATTCCTCGGCTTGTCCCCCAGCGATATTCCTCGGGAATGTAGCGGTTAAACATAGCTGCTGTGAAATTCGTATCTCTCAAAAACTTAAGAATATTCGACAGCTTGCTCTGGGCACCACGCTCAACTGGGGAGTTCGGTACCGGACCATCAAATGTCTTGTATATCGCATCTAGAATTACTGGATCCCAATACCTGTTATGCATGCAAATATCTTTAGGAATCGTAAGTGATTCCAATTTATATTTGATCGCTGCAATCTGACTAGGTGAGAGCATAACCCCAGTTTCAGCCATTCGTTTCCCTGAGCCTTCGCCATAGCGTAAAACCGTCTGACGAATATATGTTACCAAATAGCCAAATCCATCCATATCAATCCCGACATATCTGTCGGAGTTTACTGCATCAATTATCTCTGTTTCATATTCTTGAAATTTTTGACCATAGCCTGGCAAAACATCCTTATAGACATCATCAAATAGCCCTTGCTGTTCATAACCATCCGTTTCTTCAAATTCGCCTTCATCAAGGACAATAGTTCGGCCTATAAAGTCTTTCATCAATCGACCGGCTCTTCCCCTTAAATTTGCCATTTCATAGCTTGTTAATTCGGCTGCATGCGCGTGTTTTCTTCGATACAAATGAGGATTTCGGATAATTATATTTTGTGTTGGAAGATTGACTCCTTGCATTAATGTTGTTGTGCAGACAATATTTGCCACCAATTTTTGCTTAATTGCTCGTTCTAAAGTTCGTCTTACATGTGTTGGCAGCTTTCCATGGTGATATGCTACGCCTCCAGAGAGCGTACTACATAAAGCATAGTCCGGGTGTACAGTTTCGCTTAAATATCCAATTAGAGTTTGTGTCATAGCAGAAGAAAGCTGTGGAACCTTCTTAGCGATTGCTAATGCGATTTCTCTCGCAGCCTCACTAGTAGGCGCAAAGATAATGTTTTGTTCTGCGCTTAACCTGCCAACAATTGTACTTAAATATTCTGTATACTCTGTAGTTAGCTGACTGGAGCCATAACCTTTAATAAAAGAATGTTCTTGAATTTTTTCTCTATGTGGCTTTTCAAAAAATCCACAATATTGTTTGAACCAATATGATGTTCCTTCTTTTTTTACGCTATATGTCAAGTTCAATACAGGACTGTTTTTGGTTTGTATTTCTGTTGTCTCAGATCCAAAAAGCACTTCACCGAGAGTCGCAATATTGTCAATTCTCGGACCAGAAACAATTATCTGCGATATATTTGCGGTGTGTCTCAGTTCCTGAATCATATCATAGAGGATTTTAGCGCGAACATCATTTTCTTCAGTTGCCCGTTCGATATTTTGTATTTCATCAATGACTAAAACGGTTTTATTTGGCATTCCTTTAGAGGGATGATCAGACAATCCGGAGATCGCTTTTTCCTGCGTCCACACATATATCGTATGTGCTGCCTTTGACTCTCCTACCATCAAGTTACTTGTTATAATGTAATCCGTAATACCGACTTGCGTAAGCAGTACATGATAGTCTTCTACAACTTGATTTAGGAGACTCAATGTTGGAACAATATAGATTACATCCAACTTTTCCTTCAGCATTTTTCTTGCGGTATCCAATTGAATAACATATGACTTACCAGCAGAGGTCGGTGCAGACACTCCTAGTATTTTTTTGCATTCTAATGCATTCCAAAATCTTTTCTGGAAGTCAGTCAAAACGCAAATTTTATTTCCAACAGAAATTTCGTATCGTGCCTGTTGCAATGTTAATGTTACCTTATCAAGCACACTACAGATTGGCGAAAATTGATTCGTTTCATGATTATAGTCTTTGTCAGCAATTATAGCTGATGTTGAGTAGCCAATTCTGGATAGGATTTTAATCACTAATTCCCGCAGGTCATATTGTTTTTTATCAACATGTTCCCACATTAGTGCTAAAATGGCGATAATTTTATCTGGGCTTACTCTATTAATTATAGTCGTCTGATAATCTAAACAACGAATGGTATCCACGATTAACTGATAATCCGGCTCCAATTGTTTGTTAATAAATCCGAGACGACGAGACATACAGTAATATTCTATCTGAAGCCATCTATGCAATCCTTCATCTATATTCATATTGCTTCCCTTCATTTATTAAAGCATGTTTTGGAATTCAGTGGCCAGTTCTTCAAATTTCCATATTGGAAATACAATATATGTAATTCGGCGCAGTATTGGATTGTCTTTAATCGGAATTTTCTCATTATCAAAAGCCTTATATCGATTTTGAATTATGTTTTTAATATGCTCTTTGATTTCACCCTCATTAGTACCGGAAATAGTTTTCGTCTCACTGTAAAGTATCAAACTTACAAGTTCAACCTCTACATTGGGCAAAGTATTTTCAAGAATGCCCTCTGCAATGATATCCATATCCTTGTCTAAAAAATCTTCATGCAAATACAATCCAAGTTCGCTGCGAAACTTTTTATATGTATCAAGAATACTATCAATAGCCTTTTTAAATGCTGAAGAGAACTGATAATCACTTGTGTATGCTTTTGCTTCACCCAGCACTATAACATTTTTCCCGTTTTCAATTTTATAGTGTATTGCATCTGCACCATATCTTTCGTGTTCTGCCGATGTCGTAATTGACATTTTTCTGAGCAGCGGTACGGCTCCCTTAAACCGCTGGATAAAGTGGAATAGCAACAATTCTCCAAGCTGTCCTTGGATCAGCAGCTTATCATCACCGCGTCTAAATTTTTCTTTTGCCTTTCGTACCACTTGGCTTGCAGCTGCGCCCTCTGATTTCCCTGATTCAATAAATTTTGCTTTCAAATCAGCGTATTTTTCTGAACTATAGACCCAATCTACTACGGTATCAATAAGCTGTTCAAGGAAATCACTTCTTAGTTCCATGATATCTTGATAAGAAACTGCAGCTCCATAATGTTTTCGGTCTTCTGGTACGATATCAAACTGTTGTTCAACCACATAGATGTTTTTAAAAAGCGCATCATTGTTAATTAACCGAGTTTTAATGTCTTCCTTCGTCATAGCGTTGCCTCCGAACGGATATCACATTATCTAATTTTTATTATATCACAGATGTGCTTTGTGTGCAATATAGCTAGTTTGTTGACTGCACCGAACAGAGAATTTTACATTGTTATCGGTTAATCTCGAGGTAAATATGTCACAAGAACTCTTGCCATGTTAACTCATACTGCCATACCCTTTACTCCATTTCTACTTATAATTCCTGTTCCAGTGCCATCTCCGAATCCTGGAAGTGGATGCGAATGGTTTCTGCGTCCTCGACCGTGATCTTTTGAATGATCTGCCGGACGAACTCATCGTCGAACTCTGTGTAGCCCTCGTTGCATTCGATCAGGCTGTCCCACATCTGCTGGCGTTTGGCGATCTGTCCTTTCAGACCAACTTCTTCCTGCTGAGCCGCTAAGATCTGCTCCCTGAGAGACACCTTTTCATCCGTCAGGTTTTTTATCCTGGCGTTCAGATCGGCGTCGGCCATATTGGACAGAAGCATGTCCAGCAGATCGCACTGCTCGTGGCTGACTTCGTCGAGACAACGCTTCAGTGGCAGCAGTTTTGTACCGGCCTCAGTCAACGTCTGCTTGGCTTCATTCACCATCGCCAGCACATCGGGGCAGACCTCCTGCCGGATGGCCGCATACTCGTTCATGGTGTTGAGATTGGCGCTGTGGAGCTTGCCCTCATCCAGCGTAGGGGAGGCATGTCAGTATTTTGTACCAAACTCCAGCCAGGAGACGCAGCGCCAGGCGATACTATTTTTCCCATCTCTGGCCTAGGTCACTCGCTTATACGGAGAACTGCACAGGTGAAGATACATTTTTCATAGATATCATAGAGTTGTCTCTGCATCAAATACAGAACATTTGGAATATGACAAGTTACTATATGCTTTCGGTTCTGCACAAGCTACAACTTGTTTATAGCATGTCGGATAAACAAGTTGCGATTCAATATTCCACGGCACAGAGAACGGCAGCCTCCGGTTGGTTTCAACCGGAGGCTGTATGAGTTCTTGTTGTATCGTTCTGGTGTATGGGCACACGGTAAAACTGTGCGTTCGACATTAAAAAAGGAGTTTTCCTGACTAAGATAATCGCGGGAGATTGTTAATGCGCTGGGGAGGTAATGGTTGGGGGTAAATGTGGTAAAAAGTTGCAAAAGCAGGCTGCTTTCGATAAAACAGTCTGCTTTTACTGGTCCGAGATGGGAGACTCGAACTCCCGACATCTTGCTCCCAAAGCAAGCGCGCTACCAACTGCGCTAATCCCGGATTTGGTTATTGAGTTTTGCGCCAGATGTGGTCAAACATGTGGTCAGGCAGTTTTTTTGACCATCTCGGCTTGCGGGGGAAGAGCCTGTATCGCAGGCGTATCAAGGGATTGCGGACATTGCATTTCCCGGCTTGAAGGGGGAGCGACCTGCTCCCAAACTTTTGAATAAAAATTTTTCTACTTTTTCCGGTGCTTTATAGCCGTTTTTACTTTATTACGGACGCTCTTCGCAACTCTTATCTACACTGTTTCCACATACTCCACGCCTGTCTGTAGTCAAACACGTGGTCAAAAACCGCTTTCTGAACACCCTCGTGACAGGGGACAGAAAGCGGTTTTTCATAGTTTGGCGGAGTGCTACAGACGAGTGAATCGACACTTCAGTTTGCTGTATTTTACCTCTGCTGGAAAGGTTAAGCAAGTCCTTTATGCAAGGATAGGCGGTGTAGAATTTGCATCGCTATAGTGATTCCGAAAAACACATTGGTCTTCGAAACAGCTATAGACGTCTCTATTTTATGTTTAATCACCGTCTATCATTTTCAATTAACAGCACCGAACACGCAGGTACAGAAATCATGGTGACAATTGAGCACAGATATTGACCCGCTCTCTCGTTCGAACTACCAGAATGATCAATACGCAACGAAGTTAGATCGGCTTCACCTTGTAGAGTCCATAATCACCGCCAAAAGCGCTCACGTTGATCCGCAATTGGAAGAGGCTCCACTCTTACTGGGTGGAGCCTCTGTTTATATTTCTAATGATTCTAATGTAAGCTTACCACCGATTCCATTCAGGAAATTCACGTTTATAGCGGTTTTCAGTGCTTTTTGATTTGTTTCACTTACTCTTTGCGCTCTTATCTCCACTGTTTCCGGGTGTTCCGGAGCCGTTTGTGGTAATCTATGTGGTCAAAAACGCTTCCCGCCCGGTTTCCGGTGAACTGTCATCGGTGCCGGACGGGAAGCGTTTCTCGTCGCTGTTGGTTGCATTGTAACTCTGAGGAGGGTGTTATGCAAGTGGTTTCTGCAAGGGTGGCAGCTCAGAAGTTGCGGCGCTATAGACAAAGAATAACTTTACGCATTTGCCTTCTGGAGATAGAACTCACTCTCCGCGACTCGTGTCACAAAATCATACTCCAGCCGTGTTGCCTTTGAGGGCGAAATATTGTAGCGCTTAAACACCGAGCGAAAATATGCGAAGAACGCCTTGTCCTCCTCTGTCATCGGTGCAACCCAGCCGTTCTCGGCACCATGGGCTTCGATTTTCTCCAACTCTTCCATACGCTCGTTATCCATGTCAGTTGCTCCTTTCAAAGTAGTCGATCAGTTCTCGCGCAGCATCCTCCCAAATCACCAAGCGGAAAGGATCATAGGAACCCACATGACTTGCGCCGAACTCGCGGATATAGTATTCCACCAATTCACTGGTTTTCGCTTTAAATGAAAGAACGCCGTCATACCCGTTTTCCATAGAAATCGACACAGCATATGCGAACAGCGCCCTGGCGATGCCAATGTACTTCTTCTCGCCGCCTATTTTATGAAGAAGATTTGCGTTGCTGTGATCAGCACTTTCTACATAGATAATCTCTACCGCAAGGATAGCGTCATCAACGACATAGGCCATCAGCCCAAGCAATTCGTTGGTATCGGTTCGGCGAAGCGCAACTTTGTTTGGCATGTCCTGCGCAGCCTTGCTCGTCCATTTCGTCTGCCATTTGGTCGTTGCCTGCAAATCACCCGCCGTTGCAGGTGAAACATAAGTTGGTACTTCATTGCCGCCGA
>JABLTO010135422.1_pt1 | contig 10510 bp, 7 predicted proteins | sample 7160091 | NCBI WGS metagenome assembly JABLTO01 (sample SAMN14651225, study PRJNA627086) | human gut metagenome | isolation source: feces | host: Homo sapiens
CGAGGACTCTTTATAAACATATAAAAAACGTCTCCTCTGTAAGAGGAGACGTTTTTGCATTATTTTTCCCGTGCCTTTTCAGGAAGCTGTGCACATATAATTGCTGCAAACATAAGCGCGCATCCAGCCCATTCCCTGCCGGAAGGAATCTGATGCAGCACTACAATTCCACCCAGCACAGCAAATACAGACTCAAAGCTCATGAGCAGTGATGCAATGGCAGGATCTGTTCGTTGCTGTCCTAAAATCTGCAGTGTGTAACCTACTCCACTGGACAAAACGCCTACATATAGAATCGTCACCCAACCATCCAGAATCTGCTGCCAACTGGGAGATTCAAACAGGAACATTCCGATCGCCGCCAGTACACCGGACACAAAAAACTGGATGCAGGAAACCTGAACACCGTCAAGTCCCGGTGCAAGATGATCAATCACCAAAATATGCAACGCCCAGAAGACTGCGCCAAGTAGTACAATTCCATCGCTGGGCGCAAAGGAAAATCCACCGGTAATACATAGAAGATACAGTCCGCAGAGCGCTGCAAACACACATATCCAAACCCGCGCCGGAAGCTTTTTCCCACGGAAAAGTCCAAATAGGGGAACCAGCAGAATATATGTAGCAGTGATAAATCCTGCTTTCCCGCCAGAGGTGCCCAAAGCAATGCCGTATTGCTGCAACATCGCTGCAGCAAACATAACAATGCCGCAGGCGGCGCCTGCAAAAAGCAGTTTCTTACGCCCTACCCGATCCGGCTTCTGTGCGGCGTGATATTTTTTCCGCGTCCTGCTGTTTATAAAAATCAATGGCAACAGCACCGCACTGCCAACAAAGCTGCGTGCCGCCTGAAAGGTAAGAGGCTCCATATAGTCCATAGCCTCACTTTGCGCCACAAAGGAAAGCCCCCATATAATGGCAGTGACCAGCAGCATAATATTTCCGACTACCTTTGTATGTCCCTGCATCATCCGCGCACTCTCTTCCGGGCAGGACGCCGTCTGGTGCTATCGCACTGCCGGTAATCAAAAATGGGCGGGACAGGTGCAGTTTCCCGATCAAAAGGCAAACCGTCCCGAGCAGCCTTCTTTTCTGCAATTTCCAGATACATATTTGTAATACTCAGCTCTCCCTCACGTATATCCGGAAGAACCACACCGCCGCCGGCATACATTACTTCTTCTGCCTGTTCAATATGACCGAGACGTATATGAGCTTGGGTAGTATAAAGCTGCACTCTTCCCACCGTCTGCATCTCCGGAGTCATACTCTGGGCAAGTTCCAGTGCGTCTTCATACATCTCTGCATTCACAAGCAGTTCCATTGCTTCCTTGGCAAGAGAAACATCTGTGGGGCGCATCCGATATGCTCGGGCGGCAAGCGCTGCCGCGGCTGCGCTGTCGCCAAGCTGCTGCTTTACATACGCCATACCGTAAACTGCCCAGCAAGAAGGATTCAGCATCATAGATTTTTCCAAAAGCTGCTCTGCATCAGACAAACGGTTCATGCACAAATAGGTCATACCAAGCTGCAAATGCGCATACCAGGAGAACATATTTCCACCAGATACAGCATCCTCCATCATACGCACCCATTCCTTTTGCAGCATCCAGGAAGGAGGCACCTGCGCCGGATCATGTTCCGGGAAAAGTCCCCGCTGCAGCAGACATACCCAATCTGCCTGCTCCACATCTACTGCTCCAAAATCCAAATGAGGTGCCATCATGGGACGCCCCACTTTTTCTCGGCGCATATTTTCAAGAGCTCCCCAACCGCTGCCAGAAAGAATCATTTCCCCGTCTGCAGCAGCTTTCGCCATTGCTTTTGTTTCTTCCAGAATCCGATCCATTTCATCATCAGTTATTATCTCGTTCAGGCGATTGCGGATTTCTGCTTTTGCGCCTTCCCATTCACCGTGCACCGTATCACCGTCTGCATGCATTGCACCGTATGCTTCCAACCATTCCCATGTTGTATTGGGAGGCATGGGAATGCACTCATACTGTGTATGTGCAAGCCCCGCCTGAAGTTCTATATACCGATCATTGCTGCCGTCCTCGGTAAGATATTCCTGCCACCGGTCGCCGCCGGGATTTTGTCCCCAGCAGAACAGCTTTCTGCCTTGAAGCCGCATAGTAGATGTATGAATCAGTCCATATCCGTCCGCATCCACAGCCGCTTCAAATTTTCTTTTCTTAGGCGGAATATTATAAAAATAATCACCCGCTGCCGGCACGTTGATAGGATAAGTAACATCATCTCCGTTATATTCGGGAATGGGAGCAAGGCTGGTATTATTATCCGCCACATATGCGCCGTCCGCATCTACAATAATTCGGGTATCCGGTGTTTCCGGTACAGCGATATTGCTCCACCAGTACATAGGAACCACATCAGGTAAGGGATTGATAATCCGGTTGCGAGCAAAAAGCACCCTCGATCCTGCCGGAAGGAAGAAATCCATTTGCTGAACCACCTGACGAATCCGTTCAAATTCATACATACGCAGCACAGGCGTGCCATCCGCAAGCTTGGTCGTGGTGGTGAACATCGGCTCACAGGTATGCACGTGGTGCCCGAACATACCGCAGTTCCATTCCACACCGCCGGATGTCCATGCATTGCGGAACGCCAAATTGCAGGGACGCATCACTGAATTTTTATACAAAAGATCTCTGTTGCTCTCTTTATCAAGCAGGGACATAAGCTTCCCTCCCCACTGGGGAAGAAAAGTGGCTTTCAAATATTCATTTTCTAAAACAACCGCTAACATTTCCGTATCATGGAGAGGACGGGTATACATATCCTGCATTCGATAGGGAAACGGGGACGGAACGTGACCATATCCGATAAACAGTTCGTCGTCCTCGGAAAGACCAGAATCTCCGTTTCTATGCCAAAAGTTCAGTTTGGACAGCGGCGGCAGGGAGGACTCCCCGTTCATATGCTGACAGGGCATAGTGATGGTAGTAATCTGCAAATTGGTAGGCATTTGCGCTTGCTCCTTTGTTATGTACAATATGTGGTCAGTTTACCACATTTTGCGGTATAAAGTCAAGATTTGTCCGACTCTTTGTTGGGACCCACAGAAATTTGCAGGATATAAGAAGGCTCCCATGTGAGGATCCACTGCGTGGCTCCATAGGGAGCTCCCGCGTAGCGGGTGAGGGATTGTAAAACGATCATTTTAGATTTTTATAAATCGGCAGTATAGCGAAACAATCCCCCCCGTCACGGCTGCGCCGTGCCCCCCTTTGCACAAGGGGGCTTATAATGTTTGGCGGAAACTAACGCCATGCCACATTCCTTTTACGCAAAGGGGCTTTTTGTCAGGTAAAAGCTGAGAGTTTCCCTGCATATAACAATACAGCGCCCTTCCGCAGAAAGACGCTGTACAAAGTATTTATTAAAATTCACTTACTCCGCAGCATCAGCCGTAGTCGCTGCATCCGTAGTGGTAGCATCCGCTGCTGTGGTATCGTCAGCGACAGTAGTATCATCAGCCGCAGTAGTTTCATCAGCAACTGTAGTGTCATCTGCTGCAGTTGTATCTTCTGCATGGTCGTGATCGTGGAGATCCTCATCCTCGTTTTCACCAAATACCATACCCCAAAAGCTATTGAAATCAGAAGCCTTGCCGGTATCCTGCATCACGTATACAGAGCATACCAGCACCACGAAAATAATAGCAACAACCGTGGTCAGAATGGAAAGTTTTTTATTGATCGTCTGTGCCTTGGATTTTCCAAAGAAAGTCTCCGCACCGCCGGCAATAGTACCGGAAAGATTGTGTGCCTTGCCCTGCTGGAGCAATACTGCGATTACCAGAAAAACAGCAAATACGATCAGAATAATGCCAATTACAAGCTGTGCTGTTGTCATTTTGCCTCTCCTCTTCTTTCTATATATAAACAAATAATAGGTTCAGTTCAGATAGAACGCCTATGTATTATAGCACGGTGCAAAGCAAAATGCAATAGAAATTTTCTTTTTTCAGAAAAATTCTGGAAAAGCTCCCTTAAAACCGATCTGCCAGCCCAGGGATTACCTGCCGCACCATTTCACAAAGCTCCACATCGCTCATTGTTGTGTTCCGTCCAGCTGCATACTGGGCGTCTACCATTTCCTTGATTTTCATAACTGCACTGCTGCGTTTGCCGTAAGTTTTGTCGATTCCTTTTTCCGCAAGCTGGGCATTGAGCCAATGGGCGATGCCGGCAAGTCCACTATGAGCGTCGATTGCCACGGACGCGGGACGGTTCAGAATTAGCTCCGTATTAAATATATTGTAAATTTCCTCATCCTTGAGAAGCCCGTCCGCATGGATACCCGCACGGGTAACATTGAAATCATGTCCCACAAAAGGCGTGCGGGGCGGGATTTCGTACCCAATCTGATTCTCAAAATACCGGGCAATCTCTGTGATCACTGTTGGATCCATACCATCCAACGTACCGCGCAGAGATGCATATTCCATTACCATTGCTTCCAAAGGGCAGTTACCGGTACGCTCACCGATTCCGAGCAGGGAGCAGTTTACACCAGACGCACCATATAGCCATGCAGTTGCTGCGTTAGGCACTACTTTATAAAAGTCATTGTGACCGTGCCATTCCAACATGGAGGAATCAATGCCGGCATAATGCATCAATCCATATATGATTCCGGAAACGCTTCGAGGCAGCGCCGCACCATGATAGGTTACGCCATAACCCATGGTATCGCAGGCGCGGATTTTCACAGGAATGCCCGCTTCCTCGCCCAGCTTGCGCAATTCGTTTGCAAAAGGCACTACAAAGCCGTAGAAATCCGCTCTGGTAATATCCTCAAAGTGGCACCGGGGGCGTATGCCCATATCCAGGATTTCCTGCACCACACCCAGATACTTGTCCATTGCCTTCGCGCGGGTCAGTCCCATTTTATTATAAATATGATAATCGCTGCAGGAAACCAGAACGCCTGTCTCTTTGATACCCAGACTTTTCACAAGCTGAAAATCCTGCGTGGACGCACGAATCCAGCTGGTAATCTCGGGAAATTCATATCCCAGATCCATACAGCGCGCCAGTGCTTCCCGATCCTTTTCCGTGTAGACGAAAAATTCTGTCTGTCGGATAATTCCTTTGGGGCCACCCAATTTATGGAGCATAGTGAACAAATCCACAATCTGATCCACCGTAAAGGGCGCGCGGGACTGCTGCCCATCCCGGAAGGTAGTATCTGTGATCCAGATTTCATCCGGCATATTCATTGGTACATACCGATGGTTGAAGGAAACTCGGGGCACTGCATCATAACTGTAAAGCTGCCGATACAAATACGGAGTTTCCCGATCCTGCAGAGAATAATGATGCACACTCTGCTCAATCAGATTGGTTGTTTCTGAAAACTCGATCTTGCCGTCCCGGTCGCCGTTTATATCATGAAACCGCTTTGTTCTTCTTTTCGTTTCTTTTTGCACAGTATTCCTCCTCAAATTATTATCAGAGTTTTTTACAGTATAATCCATATTTTGCAATATGTCAACGAGAATTATGCAAAATTTCAGAGAATTGTATTTTACCCCAAAAAGGTTCACCAGCTGGAGCCACGTAGCGGATCCTATAGAATTCCCATTGTTAAGCCCCCTTGTGCAAAGGGGGGACCGTGTAGCGGGTGAGGGATTGTTATGCTATCTTTTGCATGATCTTCTAATCGGCAGTACCTGCAAACAATCCCCCAGTCTCCGCTATGCGGAGCCAGTCCCCTTTGCACAAGGGGGCATTATAACACCTTCCTTAGAGCCACACAGTGGATCCTCACATGGGCGGCTATAGGTCAGCGATAACTATAAAACACATTTATCATGCAGAACACTTCATACAATCCTGCAAATTTTATGAAATTAACAAGGATTCGATCTCCTCTGCGATCTGCTCCGGCATAAAGCCGCACAGGCGGTAGAGACTTTCCAAATCCCCATGGGGCAAAAATCCCTCCACACACCGGATATGAACAGCCGGCATTCCTTCCTGCTGTGCAAAATAGGCAGCCACCGCTTCGCCTACGCCGCCGCTGCGCACACTCTCCTCCAACACATACACCACAGCCGCACCCCTGCACAGGGATGCAATCTGCTCAAGTTCCAGAGGCAGCACCCGCAGAAGCTTCACAATCCGTACTTTATATTGATCCGCCAGCTGTGCAGCAGCAAGAGCAGCATGACAGGTAATTCGTCCATATGTAACAATTACTGCATCTGCCTTCGGAGATCCGCCCGTAGCTGCAATATCCACGCCGGCAGGCAAAAACTGCGTTCTGTCATAGTCCGCTTCTTCTCCCTTCGGGTAGCGGAGCGCACACAATCCTTCTCCCTCAATGCACCGATTCAGACAGGTTTTTAATTCTTCATAGGTTTCCGGTGCATACAAGGTAACGCCGGGAATAGAGGAAAGAAGGGACACATCATATACGCCCTGATGGGTGATCCCGTCTCCAGGGACAATCCCCGCCCGGTCAATGGCGATCACTGCGTGAATCCCCTGCATGGCGATATCCTCGCAAAGCTGATCAAACGCCCGCTGGAGAAAGGTAGAATATACAGCGTATACCGGCACACTGCCGCCAATGGCAAGCCCGGCTGTAAAGGTAGCCGCCGCTTCTTCCGCAATTCCCATATCAAAAAAGCGATCCGGAAAAATATGCTTGAAATTTGTCAGTCCCGTTCCCTTATCCATAGCGGCAGTCACCGCCGCGATTTTGGGATCATCGAGTGCCAGCGCGCACATATGACTGCCAAACACGGAAGAAAACGTCCGTTTTGGAGGCGTGCACACACCTTTGTGCAAATCAAAACCACCGGCAAAATGATACTGCGCTGGATGCTCCTCTGCAGGAGCATACCCCTTCCCTTTCAAGGTAATCATATGAATTAGAGTGCAGCGATCCTTTGTTTTTGCCTCCCGGAGTAAAAGCTCAATTTTTTGTTCGTCATTCCCATCCACTGGCCCCAAATAATACAGTCCCATATTTTCGAACATATTGGTTTTCATAATGAGACGCTTGAAAAACTCTTTTATATGATATGCACCCATGATCAGCGCTTCCCCAATATAGGGAAGCTTGCGCAGCCCTGCCTGCAGGCATCGTTTGAATGCAAAATACCGCCGCGAGGTACGCATGCGGGAAAAATACCGGGATATGCCGCCCACATTTTTAGAAATGGACATCTCATTGTCGTTCAGTAGAATGATCAGACGCAGTCCCTCGTCCGCACAGCAGTTAAGGGTTTCATATACCATGCCGTTTGTAAAGGATCCATCTCCCACAACTGCCACCGCATACCGGTCTGACCCTTCCATTGCCGCCGCTCGGGCGATTCCCAGCGCCGTTGGCAGCGCACTGCCGCTGTGACCGGCTGTGAGCACGTCATGCTCACTCTCCTCACGGTTTGTAAAACCAGATATTCCCCCGAACTGGCGGATTGTGTCAAACTCTTTATATCTGCCGGTAAGCAGCTTGTGAGCATACGCCTGATGCCCCACATCAAATACAATTGCATCCCGGGGGCTGTCGAACGCCCGATGCAGGGCAATTGTTGCTTCTACCATGCCCAGATTCGAGGCAAGATGCCCCTCCGTTTCCGACACACAGGACAGAATTTTTTCCCGGATTTCCGACGCAAGAGCGTTCAGCTCCGCTCCCTTCATATCCCGCAGATCTCCGGGACCGTGAATTTGCTCTAATCGTTTCATGCCTCTCCGGCTCCCGTTTCTTTCACCGCCGCAATCGCAAGCTGCATCGCCTTTGTGGAAGCAAGCCGGCGAATCCGTTCACGGGTTAGCCCGCTGCGATAATGCTCCGTACAGGTATGGGTTGCCCCTCCAGCACAGGAAACAGCAAAGCAAACAGTGCCCACCGGCTTTTCCGATGTGCCTCCATCCGGACCGGCAATGCCGGTGACAGATACGGCAACATCACATCCAAGACTGCGCAGAGCACCCTGTGCCATTTGTGCGGCACATTCTTCCGACACAGCGCCAAAGGTATCTAAAACCTTCTGTTCCACGCCCAGAACCTCTGCTTTTACTGCGTTGGAATAGGATACAATCCCTCCCTGCAAAACAGCGGATGCGCCAGGCAATGCAGTGATCCGCTGACATACTGTGCCGCCTGTGCAGGATTCCGCCGCGCCAAAAGTCAGTCCTCTCTCTCCAAACAAGGCAAGGAGGGTTCTCTCTACCACTGCCGCAGCACCTTCCGGTGTATCTGTACAAGCATAAATATATTTTCCTGCCGGAGTCTTTCGAATTTTCCGTGCCGCATCTTCACACATTTTCCGGGCTTTTGTCTCATTCTCCGCCCGGGCGCTGATTCGGATGCGTACGTCATCCTCCCCCGCATAGGGAGCAACGGTAGGATTTTCTCCTGCATCCATCATATCCCGGAGAATCGCCTCCGCCGCACCCTCTCCAATGCCAGAAAGATGCAGATTCAAGGAATAAATCGTATAGGGAGACAGTCTGGAAAGCCACGGCAGCACTGTTTCTTCAAACATCAGCTTCAGTTCATGGGGCGGCCCCGGCAAAAGCACTGCATATTTCTCGTCCTGCTCAATGCCGATTCCGGGTGCGGTTCCCCAGCTATTGGTAAACACCGTGGCACCCACAGGCACCAGACACTGTTTCAAGTTATTTTCCGTAAAGGAGCGTCCCTTTGCATGAAAATAAGATTCAATTGCTTCCCGGGTGGGCGCATCCTCCTCCATGGGAAGAGAAAAATAGTTTGCCACCGTTTCTTTGGTAATATCATCGCAGGTGGGGCCAAGCCCGCCTGTGAGGATCACTAAATTGCTGCGGCTGTACGCCTCCTCCAGCGCCTGGGTCAAACGGACGGCATTATCACCAACCACTGTCTGCCGGTAAAGAGGGATGCCAAGCACCGCCAGACGGCGGGCAAGATATGCGGTATTTGTATTGGTGATATCTCCCAGCAGGAGTTCGGTTCCAACGGAGATGATTTCAGCAGAAATAACGTTTTGCATTTTATATTAACACTTTCTTGCACACGGATATTTTTTGTATGCTTTCATTCATATATATTATACACACAAATTCCGATAGAATCAATACCAAAAAACGTGCCGTACCGCGTTGACAAGGGAGTACAGGCACAGTATAATGGAGGGGAGAAAGTTTGATAAAGAAAGAAACCTCAAATTCAAAGAAAGACCTGATCATAAATATGACATTACTGGACTGCAAAACAGGGGAAACCCTGTCCGTTTCAAAAATCCGGCTGGAGGAAGCCCTGCAATACCGACTGCAAATACTGGGGATCGTTCCGGGCAGTCAGGTACATGTGCTGCATAAAAAGCGCAGCGGCACTATGGTAATCCGTTCCAGAGGAGCGCGGTACGCACTGGGCGCACAGGCCGCGGGAGGAATCACCGGGGTGAAGGTGCTATGACAATTGCATTTGCAGGCAATCCGAACTGCGGAAAAACTACTTTGTTTAACGCCTATACCGGTGCATCCCTTAAGGTGGCAAACTGGCCCGGCGTTACAGTAGAGAAAAAAGAAGGTACATGTACATACAAAGGGGAGCGGCACACTCTGGTAGATCTGCCAGGGACTTACTCCCTCTCTTCCTATACTATGGAAGAAAAGCTGACCCGACAGTTTCTTCTGTCTGGCGGGGCAGATGTAATCATCGACGTTGCAGACGCGTCCTGTCTGACCCGCAATCTGTACCTGACCATACAGCTCATGGAGCTGGGCATTCCGGTAGTACTTGCCCTGAATATGATGGATATCCTGAAAAAAAGAGGGGCTAAACTGGATGTGCACCGCCTGTCGGAAAAACTGGGAATTCCGGTTATCCCCCTGTCCGCACGGCAGCGGGAAGGGCTGGATACCCTGATGGATGCGGCGCTGAAAGCTGCAAAATCCAAAACTGTCCCCTCCGCGGCACAATTTGAACAAATGGAAGCACAAGAGCGTTTTGCCTGGATCGAGGCAGCAGTAGCAGCCTGCCTCACCGACAATCGTCCCCGTGCTTTTACAGACCGAGTAGACAATGTACTCCTGCATCCCTTCTGGGGATTGCTGATCTTTTTTGCCATCATGGCAGTTGTGTTCCTGTTGACCTTTACACTGGGAGACCTTGCAAAAATCCCTCTGGAAGCTGCGCTGGATCAGCTGTATTCCGCAGTAGGACAGGGGCTGGACGCGATTCACACAGCGTCCTGGCTTACCTCTTTGATAACAGATGGGATTCTTGCCGGCGTAGGAGGGATCCTTACCTTCCTGCCAAACATCGTCCTGTTGTTTTTCGCACTTGCATTTTTGGAGGACAGCGGATACATGGCGCGGGTTGCCTATATTATGGATGGAATTATGGGGTCCCTTGGCATGTCTGGCAGAGCGTTCATTCCCATGTTGCTGGGATTCGGCTGTACCGTTCCCGCAATCATGGCAAGCCGCGCGCTGGAATCCCGGCGGGACAGACTGCGGGTCATGCTGGTAACGCC
>JABLTO010128021.1_pt1 | contig 10505 bp, 9 predicted proteins | sample 7160091 | NCBI WGS metagenome assembly JABLTO01 (sample SAMN14651225, study PRJNA627086) | human gut metagenome | isolation source: feces | host: Homo sapiens
CGCAATGAAACTGGCAGGACAGATCTGTGAAAAATTCCCGGATTTAAAATTGGCAGGTACATATATAGACAATGGATTTAGCGGAACTAATTTTGAACGACCAGGCTTCTTGAAACTCATGGAAGATGTCCGGTCAGGAAAGATTCAGTGTATTGTTGTAAAAGACTTATCACGTTTTGGCAGGGACTATCTGGAAACAGGATATTATCTGGAAACGATTTTACCAAGGTTAAATGTAAGGTTTATCGCAATTACAGATGATTATGACAGTTCCAGAAAAGAGGACAGGGAAAACATCAGTGTTCCATTAAAAAATATGGTTAATGCCATGTATGCAAAAGATATGTCAAAAAAGATTCTGGCTGCAAAAGATGCACAGCGAAAAAAGGGAAATATTACTTTATCAAAAGTAGCATTTGGATATGTCCGTTCAGAGGACAGGCACAGACAGATTGTTGATGAAGAGGTTGCACCATTTGTAAGGATGATATTTCAGTGGTATATGATGGGAGTCAGCAAAAAGAAAATTGCAGATAGATTAAATCTCATGGGAATTGCAACACCTGGACAAAGAGAAAAAACTGGTGTATTGACTGTTCCGTTAGAACAGACAAAGTGGAGAACGGATACAGTAGATAAGATTGTGAATAACCCTACATATGTTGGAGATATTGTAACCGGAAAGTTGAAGCAGTCATTGTATAAAGGGATAAAGCAGTATAGAACTTCGCCGGAGGACTGGAATGTTCAGAGAGATATGCATACGCCGATGATCGCAAGGGATGATTATGAAGAACTGCAGGAAAGGTCAAATAAAATAAAAAAGGTCACAAGAAACTGGCATTTAAAATATATGGAGGACAGAGAAAAATACAAAGACTGTTTTCCCGGTATGGTTCGATGTGGAGATTGTGGACGTCCAATGTATTGTGTCCGCTATACCCATAATTATAAGACAATGGAGAAAGTAGGAATTTATTATACCTGTTCTGCTCAAAATTATGCGAATAATTATTGCGGTCAGAAGATAGAAGAAAATCTGCTGAAGATACTTGTGATGGATCAAATTCAGATTCTTATAAGAAGTATGTGTGACAGAAAAAAGCTGTTACAAAAATTGAAAAGTGATTCCAGTGAGAAAAATGCTTTTTATGAAGCAGCTGCAAATGTGCGGATGTTGGAAAGAAAAATAGCGCAGGCAGAAGAAAAGAACACTGTATTGTATGAGGACTATGTAGGTGGGATTGTAGAAAAAGAGGACTTCGATATGATGAAAGAGCGTTATATCCGGGAGTTACAAAATCTGAGGGATGATTTGCAAATTGCAAAACAGAATCAAAGAATATTGGAGAAAAAAACTGACAGATATATGAATATGGTCAGCAACTTGGAGCAGTATCTTTCTGACAGGAGCTTCAATGAAGCACTGGTACAGGAACTTGTAGAATATGTGGAGATATATAAAAACGGAAGCATTCATGTGCGCTTCAAGTGTGATGATAAATTTAAACAGATAACAGAATTGATAGAGGGTGTTAAAAGTGCGTAAGAATGGATTGTATCTGAGGTTATCTATTGCAGATGGAGATTTGGGAAAAGACAATAAGGATGAAAGTAACAGTATTGATAACCAGAGAACGCTTCTTGTAAATTTTGTTCAGGACAGGGATGACCTGTCAGATGAATATATAGAGTATGTGGATGACGGTTATTCAGGAACTAATTTTGAGCGTCCGGCGTTTAAACGCATGATAGAGGATGCGAAAACTGGGAAAATAGATACGATTATTGTAAAAGATTTTTCACGATTTGGCAGAGATTATATTGGTGTAGGAGATTACCTGGAGCAAGTACTTCCAATACTGGAAATCCGTTTTATCTCATTAAACAATAATTATGACAGCAATGATTATTTAGGAAAAACTATGGGAATGGATATGGCAATTCATAACTTGGTCAACAACCTTTATAGCAAAGACATTTCTAAAAAGCTGAAAAGTGCATTAAGAGTGAAATGGAAAAATGGTCAATGGACTGGGGGAAAACCGCCTTTTGGTTATTTACGAGATAGTAAAACAGGGGAATGGTTGATAGATCCGGTAGCAGGGAAATATGTGCGAACGATTTTTGATAAGGCAATCGAGGGATGCAGTACTTCTCAGATTTCTTATTATATGAATGAACAGAGAATACCTACACCGGGAAGATATAATAAAGAGAATGGTCTTACGCATTATGGATATAATCAAAAAATGCCAGAGTCGGAAATTCTGTGGGATTGTGGCATGGTTCGAGCCATTCTTGGAAGATATGAATATACAGGAGCTTTAGTGCAGGGAAAACGACAAAGTATTGCGGTTGGCAGTAAAGTAACCAGAAAATCGAGGGATAAAGATGTGGTTATTACAAAAAATGTTCATCCGGCAATCGTGTCAGAGGAAGAATATGAAATAGCAAAGGCAACTATCGCATTTATGAAAAAACCAGATTACCGGGGTACAAGAAAGTTTGCATTGAAAGGAAAAGTCAGATGTGGGAATTGCAGACGATCAATGGTATTGATGGAATCCGGTGCTAATGACAGGGTATATTGTCCACATAAAAAGATGACAGGAAAATTTGCCAAGTGTTCAGACGAAATGGTTTCTGTTTCAATTATAGAAGGGCATGTATGGTATGCTTTAAAACGTGTCCTTTATGTATTGGATGCTATACAGTTGGATTTTGAGGAAAAGACAACTAATTTGGATAGTGTCAGAAGAAAAAAGATAAAACAGCTAGAGGCTGAGAGTAATGTGTTAAAAAGTGAGAGAATACGTCAGTATTCTCACCAGCCTGAAGATTATGGAAGTTATGATGGCGAGAAAGAAAAAGCTCAGCGAGCTTTCAGAAGGCTTCACCGTTTATCCCCAGGTGCTCACCAATGTGAGAGTGATCGACAAGAAGGCAGCGCAGGATGATGCAGATGTGCAGGCAGCTGTGAAGAAGGTTACAGAAGAACTGGGTGATACCGGAAGAATTCTCGTCCGTGAGTCCGGAACAGAGCCGGTTGTACGTGTTATGGTGGAAGCGGAGAGTGAAGAAATCTGCCAGAAGTATGTGGATATGGTTGTGAATGTAATTAAAGAAAATGGGTATGTGGCCGGATAAGGGCTGGATGCCGTGGATGATGCCGCCCGGCGTGTGCCGGGCGGTGGTGGTGTGTATAAGATAAGTTATAATATAATAATTTCGTATAGAATATTTAGCGATTAAATTGTTATAAGTTTGCAGCATCTGAATGTCGAGTAAAAACAAAATCTACTTGACATTCGATCTATGTCTGTTTATTATTTAAATAAAATAATTAGAAGGAGCAGGAGTGATGAATAGTAGAGAGCGGATAGAATTGTTTCTTTGCAATATTAAAGAGAATACTGTAATTGAAGCAAGCCGTATATATACTTTCTTGGCAGATGACATGACAGAAGCAGCATTTTATAAAACACTTGAACGCTTCTGCCAAAGTGGTTCACTTGTCCATTTGACTAAAGGGTTATATTATAAGCCGAAGAAATCCAGATTTGGAATTGTTCCGATCAGAGAGCAGGATATTGTTACTCATTACATTGGGAATCAGAAGGGATTGGTTGTAGGCTATAAACTGTATAATGAGAAAGGACTTACTACACAAATAAGCAAGCAGACGGAAGTTTTTTCAAATCATGTGCCAGGGCAAAGGAAAACAATTCAGAATGTGGTTGTAAAAAATATCTCTTGTGATCTGAACGAAGAGCGCGTAGCAGTAATTGAAACCCTGGAGATTCTTCAAAATTATTCTAAGATAGAAGATGTAAATAAAAAAGCGCTGATTACTTATATGGAGAAGTTTGCACAATCTTATTCCGATAAAGCTGCGGTCTATGTCCTGGAGCATATGAAATATAAAAAGGCGACAATTGCTTTTTTGGAATCTTTTTTGGAGTATCTAAATGTTAATAACTCATTAAACCAATTTTTATCATCAATGTCTGTCTATGCAATTCCAACCATGGAGGAAATATATGAGACTGCATGAGAATGAAGAGGATTTTCGAGATCTTTGTAGTATAACAGCTGGATACATTGGCATTCCAGAAGACGCCGTTAGAAGAGATTATTATATTGTGAGTATGCTTCAAAAACTTGAGAAGAGTGAGTTTGCAGACTGTTGTGTGTTCAAAGGTGGAACTTCACTTAGTAAATGCTATCCAGGCTCAATCGAACGGTTTTCAGAAGATATAGATTTGACATTTTTGGCTTCTGGTTTGTCTAAAAAGCAGTATGATAAAAGTTTAAAGAAGATAGAGAAGATAATGACAAACACTTATAAAGTGGAAATTATCCCAGAAGAGCGAAACGATAGGAATAAAAGCTCTTATGTTTTCTTTGGTAATAATGATAATATTAAAGTGAAATTGGAAATTGGCTCCAGTGTTAGACCAGATCCATATTCTAAAAGAGTATTGAAGACATATATTCAAGAATACCTGGAAAAACAGGAAATGGAAGATGTTATAGCTGAATATGAATTAAAAGAAGTGGTAATAAATGTGTTGGCTATTGAACGTACATTTCTTGATAAGGTGATGTCAGTTAAAAGACATGCAATATGTGGAACATTAGGAAATAAAGTACGTCATATTTATGATGTTACCAGGCTTTTTCAGCGCGAGGATATTCAGGAATTTTTAAAAGCATCGGAAGAGCTAAAATCCCTTTTAAGAAAAACAAAGGATACAGATAGTTACTATCTGCAGAAAAGAAATATTTCCGAAGAATATGATCCTACTGGGAAATATGATTTTAACTCATGGAAAGAATACTTTAATGAATCAATACAAAGACGTTATGAAACTTTGCATGAGGATTTGCTGTATACTGATCAGAAACAGAATTTTGAAGATGCAGTAAATACATTTGAGGAGATTAACAGGATTTTTGCGGCGATTGATGAATGAAATAAAAAGAAGTTTTTTGAAGGAAGAAGAAACATATTGTTTGGAGAAAATATCTTGATATATTTTTATAATATGATTGAAAAAGAGGACTAATGGTATTATTATGAGAGAATTTGTAAAAAAATGGGAGGTTCTTATAACTGTAATTATTTCTATTACAAGTATTTTTTTGGCTACAAAAGCGAACGAGATGACGAAAGTACAAACGGAAGTAGCAAGAAATAGTTCTTTACCGAACATTCAAGTAGTTGAAGAAGAGAAAGGTGAAGGAACGTATGATTCAGTAATAGAAATTTCAAATCTAGAAGGAAAGATTAATAATTATAGTAGCAGGATTGTTACATTTTTAAGCTGTTCTTATATAGATGCTGAGGATGACTTTTATGAAGAAGAAATTCCAATATTTAATTATTATATAATAGGAACTGAAAGTGGAAAAAATATAGGTGTTTTGGAAAAAAGAGCAACAGGAGGAAATAGTGTCAAAATAAATGAACTGTTACAAACAATTCTTGAATATAATAAGAGAACAAGCGAATCTTTATATGTAGAAATTAATTCTTATTTATGTATTTCATATATAGATGTACTGGGAGAAAATCAGAAAATATATTATAGGACTAATCTGCATGATTCTAAACTGATAAATGAAGAAGAGGGACAAAGGAAAATTGAAATTTATGATAAATTATTTGCTGAAAATGAAGGGATAGATCCTAATCGAAGTAATGAAATTGATGTACAATTGTTGGTAAATAAAATTTATGATATTTCAAATATGAATATAATGAACTTGAAGAAAGTAAAACTATACAAGGGAAGGTATGGGGGGATGTTATGATTGAAATAATAGGTGTATTTTTGGCTTCAGGATTAGCGCATATGTTATGGTTGTTACAAGAAAAGAAAAAAGATAAAGATAGCGAATCACATGCTTCATCAATTTTATATTATGATTTGATAAGTATCGAAACTTACTTAGAGTATGAGAGAAGTTCTGTAAATTTAAGATATTCTTCTGAATGGCAACGTATGATTGCAAATTGCCCTTTCTTGAAGGAAGAACAAGTGAAAACATTGTATAATATATATGATAATGTGTATAATTATAATTATTTTTATAGGTTAAAAGAAATTAAGAAAGAAGTAATTGTAAAAGAAGATATACCTCAGTATAAAATTTTAAAAGATATTTTTTTAGAAAAAACGGAAGATAATCAAAGATATAGAGAATTGCTGGAAGAATTAAGAAAACATATAATTACAAATAAGAATTAATATATATTATAAGAAAGATAAATGATTAAAAAAGTATGTATTGCGAAAAGTACAGAAAAAAATATAAAGTGAAAAAGTAATATATGATATCTATGCGAGACATGACATTCTTGTGATTGGCGAGTTCATCCAGTTTGAGCTTCACGAGAAGATTATTTCCAATGCATGCACAGGCAATAGAATCCTGACTAGCTTGAAAATCATGGAAGTTATAATAACGAGAAAGAAGCTTAGTGAACTGGCAGAAGGGTTTACGGTGTATCCGCAGGTGCTTACCAATGTGAGAGTAACCGATAAGAAGGCCGCACAGGACGATGTGGACGTGCAGGCAGCGGTGAAGAAGGTTACAGAAGAGCTGGGAGATATCGGCAGGATCCTGGTCCGCGAGTCCGAAACAGAGTCGGTGGTACACGTTATGGTGGAAACGGAAAGTGATGGATTCGAGCTATAAGATATAAAGTTAGGAAATTCGGATGAGACAGAATAGTAAAAATAATTAGGAGAGATAGGGGAGAAGGTATATGGTAGAAGCTTTACTTAAAGAAGTAGTATCTGCAGGTCGCACTGAAATTATATTGGCGGCAGGAGAACATTTGGCTGGTAAAATTAAAGCCGGTTATGACATAAAGAAATTGTTTGTTGAAACTGGGGAGTTTTTTATTGATTTTGAACCACAAGCAGAGCAATTATTTGAAGATTTGGCGTTAGTTTTTTCTAAAGAAAATATGACTAAATTGGCAAATGAGATGAAAGGAGATTCTGGCTATACTCTTAAAAAAAGTTTGCTTGATTCAATTATAAGATTGATGAACAAATATGATATTCCTAGAGAGCAGGCAATTTTATACGCTAATGAATTTCTTTTTGCTGTTCTGGGACAATTACCTGAAGTAGCACCGAAACAGTATGATAGATATTTTCAGAGTGAATGGAGAGAGGAACAGGAAAAGACACTAAATGATATTAAGCAAAGAATAGAGAATGTAAATAGAGAGATAGCTCTTTATAAAAACAGATCAATGTCTATTGAATCGGCAGATCAACTTGATCTTGAGATTAGAAGACAGACTAATAATCCACGTATAGGTATAGAATTTTTTTATATTGATGATGATAACTTTAAGGAGTCTTTTGAAGAGCGGAAAGAGGATGAGATAATATGTATAAGAGCTAAGTGTAGAGAAGAAGCGGTATATTGTATTGTAAATGAGCTTTGGAGAAGCAATGAAAAAAGGGCTATTTTTGTTGTAAAGACAATAGAAGATTGGGAAAAATTATCCCAATCTTCGTCTACTGGAAATATATATATTCCATGGTTCTGGAATGAAAAAATATGTGCTATAGAGAATAATACTAACATCTTTATATATACGGATGGAATCCCTTCTTTTTCAAGAGATGAACTTATTTTAAGACCTAGAACATTCCGAACCATTAGTGATGGGCTGGTAAAGGCAGGAATGGATATAAACGAAGCAAACACACTTATAAGTGAAACTCACGGATTATATATTCCAATGAAAAAGAAAATATTTAATGGACAATATTTGAAAATGCCAGAATGGATTGAAAAGTTACCTGAAAATATCAAAAAAGCAGGATTATTAGTTGGACAATGGACGGATTTAGAAGGTGATCAAGAAATACTCTCTGCTTTGAGTGGTATGAAATATGAAGAATTTATTAATAGTATCATGCCATTTACCAGGGGAGATGATCCGTTTATTCATGTCGTAAAGAGTCATGGAAATAGAGCTTTTTATTTAGCTAGTGTAGAAAATTCATGGGAATATATGGATGTGGAATTTGAGGATAATATATGGAAGACATTTATTAGTTTATTTGTGGAGGTTATAAATGAGTCTGAGAAATTATTCGGATATACTCCCCAAGAGAAAATGTTTGCGCAATTTAAGGGAGAGCGTTTGTTCTGGTCCTCAACTCTTAGGTCTGGTATGATTCGAAGCTTGATCATGAAGAGTTTTTACAAGAACGATATAAGGTTTCAAAGTTCTCTCGACGAATTAATGCACAATTTATTAGATCATGTGAAGAGTGCAGAGCAATGGAAATATGTATCAAATTTTTTTGTGGATTTATGTGAGGTTGCACCGAAAACCATAATAGACAGACTGTTTTTCGAGTTTGATAATCCGAGCGGCTTATGGGAACTTTTTAGCTCACAAACTTCAGATTTTATATTGGGAAAGAATTACTATATTGATATTTTATTTGGAGTAGAAGAATTTCTTGTTCAAGGCGAATATGCTGCTAGAGGATATGAGTGGTTACTGAGATTGGATGACAAGTCTTATGAATATAAGAGCAATTCACCGAAAGATACTATCGGAAAAGTATTGTGTTCATGGTGTAACTTCTCTGTATTTCAAACTGTCGATGACAAGATTTTTGCAGCACAGAAGGCGTTGGAATTAGATCGTAATGCTTGGAATTATGTTTTTGAGGCATTGCCGATAAATAATAGAAGTATATTTGGAGAAATACATAAACCTAAATATCGTTCACATGTTGAGACAAGGATAAATTATATCCTTGTGAGGCAGTAAGAGCATCAATTGAGAAATATGCTGACGAGAATATGATTTCGGAATATAAGATTGCAATGTTTAATCAAAGAGGAGTTTTTAGTTTTTCTGCTGGCCGTGAAGAAAAAGTTATAGCGGAAAGATATAAAAATACTGCAGATCATTTCAAAATCAAATATCCAAAAACAGCTGAAATATTCTATGGAATGTACAGACAATATATTGCTGAGGCGGAGGAAGAAAGGATTATGGCTGAAAATGGGCATTTTTAATACAAATATGCCTAAAGAAGGTGAAATTATTCATGGAAAGTATGGAGAATATGTTTTGTGCAATGAATTGGGGCATGGTGGCAATGGCTTGGTATTTGATATAAGAATTATTGAAAATAATTACAGTGTATATCAAAGTACTCAACGTTATGTAATTAAAATACTAATTCTTAAGAAAACAAGGCGCACTGATGAAAAAGAAAAACGACGCATTCGTTTTCAGCGTGAAATAACTGCTGTGCGTCAAGTGGGTAATCAAAAGCTGGATATTTTACCAATACTTGACTCATATCTGGATGTAGCTAATTCACGCTATGAGTGGTACGTGATGCCTAAGGCAAAAGAATGCAAATATTTATGGCATATAGAGTCCATTATTAAACTTAAGTATTTACGGGAGCTTGGCGAAACATTATCAAAGTTACATAAAATGGGAGTGTATCATAGAGATATAAAACCGGAGAATATATTATTCTATAATAACAGGCTTTGTCTTTCTGATTTTGGTCTTGTCTGGACAATTCAAGAGGATAATCATATTACCGGCAATCTGGAAGCTGTTGGACCAGCTCGAATACGCCCACCTGAAATGGAGTATAATATTGAAAAGGTGAAAGAAGATATTGACTTTCAAAAAGTTGATGCGTATCTATTTGTTAAAACAATATGGATTATTTTAACTGGCAATCGTAATGGGTTTAGAGGGGAATATAATAGAGCAGATTTCAGGATATATTTGAATAAGAACCATTTAAAATTGGGGAGAACGGTTGAGCCTTTACATAGAATGATGGAATTGGCTACTGTACATTGTAATCAAGATAGAATTACAATTGAAGAATGCTTAGAGTATATTGACTAGCAAATCTCTATTGCTGATGGAAGCATTGCCTCTAATATACTTGACTCACTGGTATATGATGAGAACTTAAGTGAAATTAAAAATCAAATTGTCACGGATGCTAAATTATATTATAAACCTGAAAAAATATTATTTGCGCTCTCAAAAATGGAAACTTCTATCGAAATCGTAGTAAATGATTTTGGAGAAGATTTTTCGGTGGGAATATTGAATAAAGTTGAATTGGTTAATGATAATTTGTTTAAGTTAAATTTGAAAAATACTTTTATAGTTGGAAGTCGTAAAAGTATTAAACGGATATATGTAAGAATTGCACAATTACTCATAAAAGATAATGAGAATGAAATAATTACAGAAAAATTAGGGCTTGTCAGTAAGAAAATGACAATAGTATATAATTTGGCTGACTTATTGAATAGTCAAGATACAGAAGTTGCGATAGATGGAATCTGCTCGTTATCTATTAGAAGATTATCTAATTATTAATTTATGTAAATTTACCATTTATTTGGTTTGGACGGAAGACAAGGTGAATTGGAAAATTAAATTCCAGTCCATTCACCCAAAA